>Ga0210394_10000380_pt1 | contig 97948 bp, 89 predicted proteins | sample IncBWC12MmetaG_FD_160121 | JGI IMG/M metagenome (GOLD analysis project Ga0210394, IMG submission 160121) | Forest soil microbial communities from Barre Woods Harvard Forest LTER site, Petersham, Massachusetts, United States - Inc-BW-C-12-M | ecosystem: Environmental > Terrestrial > Soil >...
CAGCACAAATCCCACATGCAGATACGCCCATTCCAAGCGTGCATCAGGGACAGCCGCAGTTTGTGAAGGTTGAGCGAGAGTGTGATCGGTCATTTGCGGTATGAGTTTCCAGTGTCCCACGCCCGGCTAATCCGAACAAGCAAGGCGCCTTCCGCCCCTCCCAGCGCTTACGTTTCCCTAATGTGGCACTCACCTTTTTCTTAGGGTGTTCGGCTACTATATCTTTATCAACTGGAGCGAAGCATGCGTGACTTTATTTTTGCGATTTGCACCATCGTCTTTTTCGCTGTCAGCATTCTCTACCTGCGCGCCTGCGAGCGCCTGAAGTGACCCGATAAATCCATGCTAGGAAACATTCTACTCATCGTGATCTCTCTCTTGCTGTGCGGCTATCTTCTCTACGCCCTGCTGAAACCGGAGAAATTCTAATCATGACCGGCAACGGGTGGTTCCAGATCTTTCTCTTTTTCTGTCTCGTGCTGGCCTTGACGAAGCCGCTGGGCAATTTTCTCTATCGCGTCTACGAACGCAAGCCAACTTTCCTCGATCCCGTTTTGCGTCCCATCGAGCGCTTGATCTACCGCGTTTGCGGCGTTGACGACACAAAGGAGATGGACTGGAAAGGCTACGGCCTCTCTATGCTCCTCTTCAGCGGGGTCTCGCTGCTCATCCTTTACCTGATCGAGCGCACCCAGCAATGGCTGCCGTGGAATCCGCAAAAGCTCGTCAACATCGCTCCGGACCTGGCTTGGAACACCGCCGTTTCGTTCACCACGAACACCAACTGGCAGGCCTACGTCCCCGAATCCACGATGAGTTACTTCACGCAAATGGCTGGCCTTGCCTATCACAACTTCACCTCCGCGGCTGTCGGAATGGCGCTCGCCATCGCGGTGATCCGCGGCGTCGCACGCAAGGAATCGAAAACCATCGGCAATTTCTGGGTGGACACCACGCGCAGCATGCTCTGGATCCTCCTGCCTCTCTGCTTGATCCTGGGTTTGGCACTCGTCTCACAAGGCGTCGTGCAGAATCTGAAACCTTATACCCAGGCAAGTCTTGTCGAACCTCAAACGATCGAAAAGCAGGCTGCTGACGGTACGAAATCGCAAGATACCGTCACCACTCAAGTGATCGCCCAGGGCCCCGTCGCTTCTCAGGAAGCCATTAAGATGCTCGGCACCAACGGCGGCGGTTTTTTCAACGCCAACAGCGCCCACCCGTTCGAAAATCCCACGCCGCTCAGCAATCTCCTCCAGATGCTGATGATCTTCGCCATCCCCTCCGCGCTTACCTACACCCTCGGCCGCATGACCGGCTCGGCTAAACACGGCTGGGCCGTCTGGAGCGCTATGGCCGTCTTGTTCCTCGTCGCCGTGTTTGTAGCTTACGCCGCCGAATCGCGCGGCAATCCCATGCTCAAGGGCATAAACACCACCGCCTCCGAAACCCAGCCCGGTGGAAACATGGAAGGCAAGGAAGTCCGCTTCGGCATAGCCAACTCCGCCCTCTTTACCACGGTGACCACCGACGCAAGCTGTGGTGCAGTCAACAACGCCCACGATTCGCTTACTCCCATCGGCGGCATGGTGCCCCTCATCAACATCATGCTCGGCGAAATCGTGTTCGGCGGCGTCGGCTCCGGCCTGTACGGCATGATCGTTTTTGTCATCCTTTCGGTCTTCATCGCCGGACTGATGGTCGGCCGCACGCCGGAATACCTCGGCAAGAAAATCGAATCCTTCGATGTAAAGATGGCCGTCCTCTCCATTTTGGTCTCATCGTTCGCCATCCTCCTCTTCACCGCCATCGCCATCATCACCAAAGCCGGACTCGCCGGCATCAGCAATCCCGGCCCCCACGGCCTTTCGCAGATTCTCTACGCCTACACTTCCGCCACTGGGAATAACGGCTCCGCTTTCGGCGGCATCAACGCGAACACGCTTTGGTTCAACTCCACCCTGGCCACCGCTATGCTCCTCGGCCGCTTCTTCGCCGTCATTCCCATTCTCGCCGTCGCAGGCAATCTCGCCGCAAAAAAGCATGTCCCGGAATCGCTCGGAACCTTCCCGGTTACCGGGCCGCTCTTCACCGTTCTTTTGATTTCCGTGATCGTCATTGTCGGCGCGCTCACTTTTTTCCCGGCGCTCAGCCTCGGGCCGATTCTCGAGCATCTGCTGATGAACGCGGGAAACGCATTTTGAGGACCCCATGACCCCCAATCCGCAGGCAAAAGGAACTTCTTTCGGCGACCGCAAAATCCTGCGCAACGCCATTTTTGACTCTTTCTGGAAACTCGATCCCCGGCTGATGGTGAAAAACCCGGTCATGTTCGTCGTCGAAGTCGGCGCCGTCATCACCCTCGTCGTCCTGGTCTCCAATCTCGTCCAGCATCATGGCGATTTCCGCTTCGGATTGCAGATCACCCTCTGGCTGTGGTTCACGGTCATCTTTGCCAACTTCGCCGAAGCCATGGCCGAAGGCCGCGGGAAAGCCCAGGCGGAAACCCTACGCAAAGCACGCGCAGAAACCGAAGCGCGAAAGTTGCACGAAGACGGAACCACCGAGCTTCTTCCGAGTTCGAAACTCCGCAGCGGCGATGTAGTTGTCGTCGCCGCATGCGAATTCATTCCCGGCGACGGCGAAGTCATCGAAGGCGTGGCCTCCGTCGACGAGTCCGCGATCACCGGCGAATCCGCGCCCGTCATTCGCGAGTCTGGCGGCGACCGCTCCGCCGTCACCGGAGGGACGCGCGTCCTCTCCGACGAAATCAAGGTGCGCATCACTTCGAACCCCGGCGAGACCTTCCTCGACCGCATGATCAGCCTCGTCGAAGGCGCCTCCCGCCAGAAAACCCCCAACGAAATTGCCCTGAACATTCTTCTCGCCGGCCTCACCATCATCTTTCTTCTGGCCGTCGTTACCCTGCAACCCTTCGCCATCTACTCCGGAGCGCCACAAAGCGTCTTCGCGCTTATCTCGCTCCTCGTCTGCCTGATTCCTACCACCATCGGCGGCTTGCTCTCCGCCATCGGCATCGCCGGTATGGATCGCCTCATCCAGCGCAACGTTATCGCCATGTCCGGCCGCGCCGTTGAAGCCGCCGGAGACGTGGACGTTCTTCTCCTCGACAAAACCGGCACCATTACACTCGGTAATCGCGAAGCAACCGCCTTTCACGCTGCGCCCGGCGTCACCGACGTCGATCTGGCTAACGCCGCACAACTCGCTTCCTTCGCGGATGAAACTCCCGAGGGCCGCTCCATCGTCGTCCTCGCTAAGGAAAAGTACGGTCTCCGCGGCCGCGAACTCGCTCCTCATAATCCCGTGTTCATTCCCTTCTCCGCGCAAACCCGCATGTCCGGCGTGGACATGGACGGCCGCGAAATCCGCAAGGGCGCACCCGAAGCCATCAAGCGCTACATCGCCGAAAAAGGGCAGCAAGTTCCGCAGGAAGTGCAAGAACATGTCGAGCGTGTATCAAAATCCGGCGGCACGCCCCTTCTCGTTGCCGCAAATTTCCGCGTCTACGGCACCATCGAACTCACCGACATCGTCAAAGGCGGTATACGCGAGCGCTTCGATCATCTCCGTGCCATGGGCATCCGCACCATGATGATCACCGGCGACAACCCGCTCACCGCCGCCGCCATCGCGCGCCAGGCAGGCGTGGACGATTTCCTCGCTGAAGCCAAGCCCGAAGACAAAATGGCCCTCATCCGCCACGAACAAGCCAAGGGAAAACTCGTCGCCATGACCGGCGACGGCACCAACGACGCTCCCGCCCTCGCGCAAGCCGACGTCGGCGTTGCGATGAACACGGGCACGCAAGCCGCAAAAGAAGCGGGCAACATGGTGGACCTCGACTCCAACCCCACGAAGCTCATCGAAATTGTCGAAATCGGAAAGCAGTTGCTCATCACCCGCGGCGCGCTCACCACATTTTCCGTCGCCAACGACGTCGCCAAATATTTCGCCATCATCCCCGCCATGTTTGCCGGGACCTTCCCGCTTCTCGGCGCACTCAATGTCATGAAGTTGCGCACCCCGGAGTCCGCAATTCTCTCCGCGGTCATCTTTAACGCGCTGATCATCATCGGCTTGATTCCGTTGGCCCTGCGCGGCGTACGCTATCGCCCGCTCGGCGCGGCTGCCCTGCTGCGCCGAAACATGTTCATCTACGGCCTGGGCGGCGTGATTGCCCCGTTCCTGGGCATCAAGCTGATTGACATTCTGGTTTCGTGGTTGCGGTTGGCGTAAAGGTCCCTATGAAAAAAGAACTCATCCTGGCATTGCGGTTCACACTGGTAACTACTCTGGTTTTCGGAGTCATCTATCCACTTGCCGTAATGGGACTGAGCAAAATGCTCTTCCCAAAGCAGGCCGACGGAAGCCTCATCGAAAGGAACGGCCGCACCATCGGCTCAAAATTAATCGGCCAGTCCTTCTCATCGGACAAATATTTTCATCCGCGGCCTTCCGCCGCCGGCGCCGGCTACGACGCCAGTGCCTCCAGCCCCTCGAACCTCGCGCCCACCAATCAAGCTCTAATAGACCGCGTCAAATCCGATGTCGCCAGGCTCCAACAGGAAAATCCCGGCGTGCCCATCCCCGCCGACCTAGTCACCGCTTCCGGCTCCGGCCTCGATCCCGAAATCTCTCCCGCCGCCGCCGACTTCCAGATTCCGCGCGTTGCCAAAGCCCGCGGCATCAGCGTGGACTCGCTCAAATCGCTAGTCGCCCGTCACACCCAAGCCCGAACTTGGGGCATCTTCGGCGAGCCCCGCGTAAACGTCCTCGAACTAAACCTGGATTTAGATTCCCTGAAGTAACACTTTGGAGTGCGGTGGCTCAGCCACCGCTTTTGTGGTCTATACCCTATCACTCCAATTAATCCGCAGACCGACCGCTAAGACCTCGACCCTCTCGCCGAACTCTTCGCCGCCATCTTCGGCGGCTGAAACCGGTACCCCACCCACGGCTCCGTCAAAATACATTTCGGTTGCGCCGGATCCTTCTCGATCTTTTTCCGCAACTGGTTAATCACCACCCGCAAATTCTCCGTCTCTTCTCCGTATTCCGGCCCCCAAACCGCCTGCAACAGCCGTCGGTGCGACACAGGCTTCCCCTGTTGGGCAATCAGGTGTTTCAGCACCTCAAACTCCTTCGGCGCCAGATGCACCTCTTCTCCACACGCGGTCACCCGCCGCGATTCGAAATCCACCGAAAGTTCCTTCGATTGAAACGCCGGAATCGCCTCCGCGCTCGAGTGCCGCCGCAGCGAAGCCCGCACCCGCGCCAGCAATTCCTCAATCCCAAACGGCTTGGTAACGTAATCGTCGGCGCCCGCGTCGAGCGCCACCACTTTGTCGCGCTCCGCGTTGCGCACCGTCAGCATGATGATCGGCGCCGCCGTGAAACGCCGCAATTCCCGGCAAGTCTCGATGCCCGACATTCCCGGCAGATTCACATCCAGTAGAACCAAATCCGGCTTGATCTTTCGCGCCAACTCCAGCGCCTCTTCCCCGCTACCCGCTTCCACAAGCTCATACCCGCGAAACGTCAGCGTCGAACGCAGCACCCGCCGGATCTGCGGCTCGTCGTCCACCACCAGAATGTTCGCAGAATTCATCGGTTCTCACTCCGCACAGCCACGGGCAACGTGAACGAAAAGACCGACCCGGAATTGAGCTGGCTGGTCACAGAAATCGCCCCTCCGTGCGCCGTCACGATGGCCTTGGCGATCGGCAATCCCATCCCCGTGCCGCGCACCTGGTACCGCTGGTCCTTGCCGCGGTAAAACTTGTCGAAAATCAGTCCTTGCTCAAACGGGTCGATCCCGGGCCCGCGATCCGCCACGCTCACCGTTACCATGTCGCCTGTCTCTTCCGCGGTGATGGTAATTGGATGTTCCTTCTTCGAATAGAGATTCGCGTTGTCCACCAGTTGCACCAGAATATCTTTCGCAAGCTCCAGGTCCGCCCGCACCAGCGGAAGTTCCCCGTTTGCATTGACAATGATTCGGCGCTCCCCAAGCGCTTTCCGCAAGTGCCCCAACGCCGCTTCCACCAAGGTCGCAATCGCCACCGGCTGCAGGTGCAGCTCGAACTCGCCCGATTCGAGCTTCGCCATTTCCGCGGCTTCTTCCACCAGGTGATTCAGCCGGTCGCACTCCTCGTTCACAATCGTCAGCAGTTCTTTCATTTGCTGAGGGTTACGGCCCGTCGAAGCCAGCAAATCCGTCGCCGCCGCCTTTATCGCCGTAAGCGGCGTGCGAAAATCGTGCGCAATCGAATCCAGCAGCGCGGACTTCAACCGCTCGCCCTGGCGCTCCGCCTCCGTCTCGCTCAGCTGCTCCACCGCCCGCGCGCGCTCCATGGCAATTGCCACCAGCGAACCGATCGCATCCAGCATTTGCCGCGAAAGCACCGCGCCGGAAATGCCAAGACTCCCGATCGGCTTCACACCCAGCCGCACCGGCACGAAATGCAGCAACTTCTCAGGGTCCGAGTTCGTTTCATCCAGAACGTAAGCCGCCTTCATCTTTTCCTCGTCAATTTGCGCCGCGCCGTATCCCGAACGATAAAACTTGTCCTTCTGCGGCACAAACAGCTCCGCGGCCCCGGCCTCGAAGCATTCCACGATGTGATTCGGAATCGCGTTCATCAATTGGATGACGTTGCCTTCCCCCAATAATTTCTCGCTGAAGGAATACAGCCGTTCCACTTCCCGCCGCCGGTTGTGCGACGCATCCGCCTCTCTGCGGATGCGCGCGGAAAGCTGGCTGCCCACGATCGAAGTTATCAGAAATGCAGCCAGAGCCACCCAGTTCTGCGGATCGGCAATCGTGAATGTCCTTATCGGCGGCAGGAAATAATAGTTGAACAGAAGCATCGCGCTGAACGACATGAATATCGCCACCACCATGCCCCACACCGCGGAAACTGCTAAAATTGCAAGGAGAAACGACAGCGCCACCGTCGTCTGATTGACGTGCAGAAATCGCGTGTACCCGTAGGTGATGGAGATCAACAGGACCGCGGCGACTGCAAATCCGATTCCGCGGCCCGACACGAATTGCGTCATGCACTTATTGTAACCCGGGACGATTTCGAAGACTGGAGAACAGCCCAACTTGCCCAAGAAGCCCGAAGAGTGGCTGGAACTTGCCTCTCCCTCACCCAACGCGCGGGGGATTTTCAAGCTCTTCCTCGGTTACGCACCCGGCGTCGGCAAAACCTACAGCATGCTGAGTGAGGCCATCCGCCGAAAAAGCCGTGGCGAAGACGTCGTCATCGGCATCATCGAAACCCACGGCCGCAAAGGCATCCAGGAACTCGCCGCCCAGCTCGAAGCCGTTCCCCGCAAGAAAATCGATTACAAGGGCACTCCGTTCGAAGAGATGGACATTGACGCCATTCTCGCCCGCCGGCCCGCGGTCGTTCTTGTCGATGAACTCGCCCACACCAACATTCCCGGCAGCCGCCACCGCAAGCGCTATGAAGACGTCCAGGAACTTCTCGCCGCGAAAATCGACGTCGTTTCCACCCTCAACATCCAGCACATCGAAAGCATCGCCCCCACCGTCCGCGCCATCACCGGTGTGACCGTCCGCGAAACCGTGCCCGACTGGGTTCCGCTCAGCGCCAGCGAAACCGTCATGGTCGACCTCACTCCCGAAGCCCTCGTCAATCGCATGCGCCGCGGGGACGTCTACGGCAAGGAAAAAGTCGAGCAGTCTCTGAAGAATTTCTTCCGCCGCGGCAATCTCATCGCCCTCCGCGAACTTGCCCTTCGCCAGGTCGCCGAGCAGGTGGATCGCAGCCTCGAAACCTACATGGACGCGAAGCAGATTCGCGAAAACTGGGGCGTGCGCGAACGCATCGCCGTCTGCGTTTCCGGCAGCCCTTCCGGCCAATACCTCATCGCGCGCGCTGCGCGCATGGCCCGGCGCCTCGATGCCGAACTTTACGTGGTCCACGTGATGCGAGAGTTTGCTACCCGCGAGGAAAATCCCAAAATTCTGGAAGCCAATCTGCGCTTTGCGGAAAATCTTGGGGCGCTCGTCGTCCGCCTCAAAGGACGCAGCGTCGCCGACGCCATCGCCGACTTCGTCCGCTCCAAACACATCACGCAAGTTATCTTCGGCCGCGCCCTGGTTCGCGATTGGAAAAAGTTTCTCTATCTAAGTGTAGTGCACCGATTCTTGCGCGAGTCCCCGGCCGTGGACATTCACATCGTCACCCAGGAACCCGAAGTCGACTGACGGCTTTCCTCCAGGCACACGAAGATTCTTCCACAAACCATTCACATATTTCCACAGCCACACCTCTTACCAGCCCCGTTCCCGCGCACTAGAATTCCCCCATCATCACCCAGGGGAGGCGTTTGATGCTGTTCGCCACCGTATCTCGGGGCAGGAATCTCGGAACCCGACTGCTCCCTCATCGCTTCAAGGACGAGCGCTACCACGTCCGCCTGGGCAAGCAGGGCCCTTATATCCCGATCACCGATTCCCGCGACATTCCCTCCTACCTCGCCAACGGTTATTCGCTCGAGATGAGCAACAAAGCCGAAAGGCACAATCCCAGCCTCATTCGCCCCGAATCCATCCAGGGCTGGAGCAAAAACTTCTAGTCACCCTGGGAACGCCATTCTCCCGAATGGCGTTCCATCTCGGTGCTCCACAGGAGACGAGAAGCCACTTCCCGAACATCCGCGTTTGCGGGTGATCGGTTTCCGAACAATCTGAATTTATTGAAAAAAACGGTCGCAGAAAGGCGCTGGCTTCAGCATTTCTAGCGAATGTGTGGAGGCGCGGAGAACGTCTCAACTTTGATTTGGAGGGTGGGGACTGCGGCTTCAGGTGCCGTGTCTTTCGCAAAATTATTTGCGGAGACGCACACGTGCAGAATCCGAATAGCTTCCAATTCCCCGTTCGCCGTCTAGCAATTTGGCTGCAACTTGCGCAGCGTGAGAAGCCCGAGTGGGAGCAATCCTGCCAAGAGCAAAGCGAACGTGGCGGGTTCCGGGACGGGAGTGCCACCGCCGCCCCCACCGCCAGTTCCTCCGGTGCTGCTGACACCGCTAAGCCCGCCGCTGTTGCTTTCTCCGGCGACGTCTCCGCACGCGGTCGAGATGGTGTTGCTCTCCAACGTTACCGAGCCATTTAGCGCCAGAACTCTTCCGCACTCATCCGTTGCGCTAGTATCCAGGGTGATGCTCGTCAGCGCGACAATGTTCCCTTCGAAGTCGGTCGACGTCCCGAGCGTTGCGGAACTCCCCACCTGCCAGAACAAGCTGTCATTCGGGCCGGGATTTATAATGGAAATGGCAGAATTGGACGCCGTGGTAAGCGTGCTGCCGATCTGAAAGATCCAGGTTGCGTTCGCAGCCCCCTGGGCGTTCAGAATCAGCGTTCCCGTCAATTGCGCGCTGGTCGCAAAAAAATACACCCCAGGCGTGAGCGTAAGTCCGCCGAGATCCGTTCCGGTGAGAGATTTCGTGACGCTGGCACCGGCCAGGGAGTTGTACGCCGTGGTCAGATCCACTTGCGCCTGTTGCGCGACCGCATCGTGATTATGAATCGTCCCCGGAGGGGTCACGATCCCGGGCGGGAAGCCGGAGACCGCCGTGCCTGGGTACACGCCCAGATCCCCGGCGATGATCACGCTCGTACCGGTGTTGGTCACCGCTGACCCCGCCAGAACGGCAAATGCGGCGGCCGTTCCAAGTGGAACGGAGTCGGCTTTGGCGATGGGCGCGAACAAAGAAAGAATTAACGCGAGAAACGAGAAACAAATCAGAAGAATTTTCATATGGCCACCTTGCTGGGAAGGTTTGCCAGAATCGCTCCACTCGTGGGACTGTGCGCTCAGAGCGGACTAAGGCAGGCAAAGCTTACAAACTGCGGGCGGCGGCGTCTGTACAGTTTTGAACATGTGAATTCTGGATTTTCTAGCCAACATACGGTATGGGCGCGCTGGTGTGCTAGTTCGCGCGGCAGGCAACAGCTTTCTGTTTGGCTTTTCCGAGCCCTTCGACGTACAACTCGACCACATCCCCCGGCTTTAGGTACTGCGGCGGCTTCATTCCCAGCGCCACGCCTTCCGGAGTCCCGGTTGAAATCACATCCCCGGGCATTAACGTCATAAACTCGCTCAAATAGCTGATCAATTTCGGCAACCCAAAAATCAGGTCGGAGGTGTTGGAATTCTGCCGCACTACGCCATTCACGCTGAGCCCAAGCCCCAGTTTGTGCGGGTCGCGAATCTCATCCGGCGTGGCCAGAAACGGTCCCAGCGGCGCAAACGTGTCGCAACTCTTCCCTTTCACCCACTGCCCTCCGCGCTCCATCTGAAATGCCCGCTCGCTGTAATCGTTCATCAGGCAGTAGCCCGCCACGTGCCCCATCGCCTCCGCCTCCGGAACATACGAGGCCCGTTTCCCAATCACCAGCGCCAACTCCACTTCCCAATCGGTCTTCTGCGAATTCTTCGGAATCACCAGGTCGTCGAACGCCCCGCACAAGGCAGACGGCGCCTTCATAAAAATCACCGGCTCCTTCGGTACCTCTTTTCCCGTTTCCGCCGCATGCCGCGCATAATTCAATCCGATGCACACAATTTTCGATGGACGCGCAATACACGCCCCCCATCGCGCGCTTTCCGGCACCACTGCACACTTCTCCTCATTCGCCCGAAACCACGCGGACAGCTTCTCCACGCCACCCGCGGCAAAAAACGCATCGTCAAACTCCCGCGCATGCCCGCTCACGTCTCTGCGCACACCATTCGCCGTAACCAGCGCGGGTTTTTCCCGCCCCATCTCCCCAAACCGGCAAAGTTTCATCGTGAATTTCTCTCGCTCAAGCTTTGATTAGCCGCAATCTTCAACGCCTCATGATACAAAACGCCTCGCGGAAACACTAATGCGAAGCCGCGAAACTCTCCCGCACCACTCCCGCATCCCCACGTTCGCGCGCAAGATACTGGTCGTAAATCCAGCGGTAGGTTTTTTCCAGTCCGTTGCGCAACGATGTGTCCGGCTCCCAGTGCAGCAGCTCTTGAATCCGCGTGTTATCCGAGTTCCGCCCGTTCACGCCCTTGGGCGCGCCCAGGTCATACTTCCTCTTCAGCTTGATTCCGGCAATCTCTTCCACCATGTCCACCAGTTGATTCACGCTGACCGCCTCGCTCGAACCCAGATTGATCGGCTCCAGAATGTCCGAGTTCATGATGAGATTAATACCCTTCAGGCAATCGTCGATGTACATGAAACTCCGCGTCTGCACCCCGCTGCCCCAAATTTCAATCTCATGTTTGCCTTTGATCTTCGCTTCGATCACCTTCCTGCAAATCGCCGCCGGCGCCTTCTCCCGCCCGCCGTACCACGTCCCCCACGGCCCGTAAACATTATGAAATCGCGCGACCCGTGTTCTCAGTCCGTAATCTTCCCGGAAATGCCGGCACATCCGCTCCGAAAACAATTTCTCCCAGCCATAGCCGTCTTCCGCCATCGCCGGATACGCATCCTCTTCCTTCAGCGAAGGCGCCTCGAACGTCCGCTGCTTGTCCGCGTTATAAACGCACGCCGACGACGAATAAAAATATCGCTCCAAGCCGTGCTTCAACGCCGCCTGCAGCATGTGCGTATTGATCAGCACCGACAGCATGCACAGCGCCTTGTTGCTCTCGATGAACCCCATCCCGCCCATATTCGCCGCCAGGTTATAAATTTCCCACGCGCCCTCGGCCGCGATTTCGCAATTCTCCTTCAAATTCAGGTCCAGCGTCAGGTTCTCCACGTCCTCGGACTTCTGATACCACTCCTCCCTCGGTTTGATATCCACCGCCCGAATATTCCTGTGCCCGCGCGCCCGCAACGCCGCCACCAGGCTCCCCCCGATAAATCCTCCCGCCCCCGTCACCACGATCAGCTTCCCACTCGTCTCGCTCACCTGTTCCTCCCGGACAAACTAAAATTTCCGCAGCCCCAACTGCTCCAGCATCACCAGCCACGCAAACTCCGACCCATTCACCAGATATCTCCGCCACAATCTCCGCGGCTCGCTCATCAGCCGAAAAAACCACTCCATCCCATTCTCCCGCATCCACCGAGGAGCCTGCGCCACCCTCCCCGTATGAAAATCAACCGCCGCTCCCACTCCCACCATCACCGGCACGCCCAACACCCCCCGATTCCTCGCCATCCACCGCTCCTGCTTCGGCGTACTCAGCCCCACCCACACCACGTCCGCCCGCGCCGCCCTAATCTTTTCGCACACTTCCCGCTCCTCCGCCTCCGTCAGTTCCCGGAACGGCGGGCAATACGTCCCCGCAATCTTCATCCCCGCGAACCTCCCCGCAAACCTCCTCGCCAGCTCCTCCGCCACTCCCTCCGCTCCTCCGTAAAAGTAGTGCCGATACCCTCTCCCCGCTGTCTCCTCGCAAAACGCCTCCATCAACTCCGGCCCATACACCCGTCTCGCCAGCGCAAATCCCTTCCTCCTCCCCAGCACCACCAGCGGGTACCCGTCCGGCACCACCAGCGACGCCTCCTCCAATATCCTCCCGAACTCCTCTTTATGCTGCGCCTCCATCACCCCATGCATTCCCGTCACCGCAATGTACTTCCCCTCTTCCCGCCTCTCAATCCACTCCTCCATCTTTTTAATCACTTCCCCAATCTGCACCGCATCCACCCGCACCCCCAGCACTCGATACGACGCAGCCCGTCGTTCCTCTGCCGTCACTGTTTGGAGGCTAGGCGTTGCCATTTCCGTTCTCCAGGAATTTTTCCCAGATTCCTTCATCCGGCGAGGGATTCCACCGTGCGCACTATCAGATGTGGGTTTCGAGCCGACAATGACCTTTTGCCGGCTAATTTGATGTAAAACATGTAGGCGAAGTCGACGAGGGCGGACGTCTGAAGCGCCGATTTGAGCTTTGCTCGCCACGCTGGCCTGACCTCAGCCTCCGGCTGCCTTGCTCCATTCTGCTGCCATATATGAATGTAGTCCGATTGCTGAACACTTTCATGGCAAGGCTGTCGGACTTTGACCGTTCGGCAGAGAGCGAACACAGGTGTAAACGAGATTACATCGGCTCGCTCGCCATTGGTCGGTTTTACGACCTCGTACCACACATCGGTCCGATATTCGTTCGCCAAGAAAACTCTCGTCTCGGAATAGCCGTTCAACTCGCTGTAGAGAGAAAAGAATAATTCGGGAGAAAACTGCCAGAACCCATGTCCACAGAAATTGTTCGCGGGCGAGATGTGTAGAATCTGTCCGCCTACGCAGCACAATTGCGATACATTCAAAAGCGCCTGTGGCACATTGTAGACGTGCTCTAATGAACCAGCATCAAGCACCGTGTCATACGTCGTCGGCACATCCCTCAGTGGCTTATTCATATCGGCGATATGATTCGCCCCCTCGTAGTTGGAGTAATCCCAAGAATCGGCGCTCTTAGCGCCAAATTGCCTCAATAACAAGCTCTCGCAATATTTTTCGTGCTTGTAATCTGCGCCAACGCCCATCATGCTGCGGACCTCAACCTCCTCAAGGAACAGTCCCTGTCGACCGATGGTTGCAACGCGACCCAACCGACTGTGCTTCCCCGCGAACCGCAGAAACTGAAGCCCGTGATATCCAATTCCCACTACCTCTGCCCCCCCCTTGCACTGAACCAATAAGAAAGCCTTCTGCTGATCCCATGGCGGTATTTTTCATTGAGAATCGAGGCGCGCAGCTGAAGGTTAGGCCTTGCACTTGAATGGACGAACAAAACATCCATGTTGGTCCGAGTAAAATCAACGACCCAATAACCGGCGTCACGGAATCGCTTTTTGATCGCTTCTACGCGCGGGCGACTCTCTGGGTACAAGAACTGATGGAACTCGACAGTAATCTGCCTAAATCGCTCCATGACCTCTAAGGGCAGACATTCGAGGATATCGAGTTCAGCACCTTCAATATCCATCTTTATCAAGTCGATGCTCGCTTTTGGTATTTGCGAAACCAAATCTCCCAGCGTCACAACCTCGACTTGGATGCCCGAATCGCCAGCAGACGAAAAGTGCGAGTATTCCGTATTTCCCATTAACACGAACGGCCGGGGGCCGGGGGTATCTGCGAGAGCTACGTTCTGCACTGTCACGCCCGGAATCGCCGACGCCTGAAGATCAGCAAAGAGATAAGGATTTGGTTCCAGTGCGTGAACTCTGCAGCCGAATTGTTGTACCATGGCCCGCGTGAAATCACCTTCGTTCGCGCCGATGTCCAATACCAAAGGCGCCGGCCCCATAAGAGACGGCAGGAACGTGTGACCGCAAATGCGAGCAGTAACGCCGCCTGACCAATCGTATTGCGAATTCCGAACACGCTTGTTTTCTTCAATCGTTTGCATGGCCCGTCCGTTTCAGAATTGTCATTTCCGCTACAACCAGAAAAAGCTCCACTCTACGAATTATCTCGGACAAAGAGAGCATCGGCCTGCAGCACACTTCTGTCCGTAGGCGAGAGGAGTTGATCTAGATTGCCCCTATACGAGAAGCCCAATTCCTTCAACAGGTGATAGACATCATCAAACGAACCTTGGCCTTCATAAAGCGGCCGAAAGGATACCTCAGTCAGCACGTAATCAACATTTCGCAGGAACGCAGTGCCCCCACGAATAACCCTGTCTTCATATCCTTGCACATCAATCTTGGCCAATACTTTAGGGGCAATAGCGATGTCCTGCACAAAATCGTCAAGTCTCGCGACCTGCGTCTCGATAGGTTCAAGTTCGGACGACCACGGAAACTCGACCTTATGCATATCCGCCATGGGGAGTACAGAAGATGCCTTCGAAAAATTGCTGCGCCAGAATTTTATCTGTCCACGATTCTCTCCCAGAGGATTTTGAAATGCGCGATACAACGTATCGTCTTTAAACTTGGTTCTAATTTTTTCGTAACACTCTGGAAGCGGCTCGAACGCATAGATTTGAGCAGTGGGAAGGATCGCCCGAATCGCTGAAGAGAATTCTCCACTGTGAGCGCCAATGTCGACCACAGTTCTGATGCCAGCGTCCTTTAGCCAACGCTGATTGATCCTCAGAAATTCTCCAACGTGGACACCCTTAACGGCCGAGCGTAAAAGGCTAGGCAGTTGCCCGGGGTGTTCGACAGCGGTCAGGCTATAATTCCAAGCCTTTCGCGCCAAATCACGGAATCGTAAAGAATAATTCATCCAGTGCCCCTCTTGATGGGTTACGAAAGCAGTGGTCACAATCGACTAGAAATCCGTGATAGAGCAACATTAGGACTGCACATAGCGGCACCAAGCAGGCACGCATATGAGGCAACCGGACGACCTTCGGCACGGTGAATAAGCGACAGGCGATAGAGATACCCGCCTGTACCGGAAACGAACTCGCTGACGCGGGTCCATGCTGATCTTTCATTCCAAGCCGCTTCAAAATCCTTTAGTTCCGGCTGGGGAATACCCTGCTCACGGGCACGAGCACAGGCAACTGCGAAGGCATAGCCGCGATCGCGCTCGGCAGGGTTTTTAAGTGTGTTTGATTCCCGACGGAGACGATAGTGGTACAACACCTCGGGAATGTTTGTAACCCTGCCGAAGTCGCACAAGCGCAGGCAGAAATCCAAATCTTCGCCAGACCGAGCAAGGTGATATCCGCCAACGCCTTCCCATGCATCCCGTCGCACAATTAGGGTTGGGTGACCCACTCCTGGTCGCTTTTGCAGAAGTCGATCTCGTATTTCGTCGTGCTTCGTCAGGGGAAGGAATCCATTGACGAAGTGGTTTCCCACCATGAAATCAATGCCGGTGCCGAGCATGACCACATCCGCATGGTCACGCAGATATCTCATCTGTTTTTCCAGACGATGCGGGTCACAGACATCGTCGGCGTCCATTCGCGCTACATATTTGGTGCGCGAATTGCGGAACAGTTCATTCAGTGCCGTTCCCAGACCCCGATTCTGCTGCACCGTCAATTTGATACGGGGGTCACGCAATGAGCGAAGATACTCGGTCGATCCGTCGGTCGAGTCATCGTCGGCAATCAGAAACTCGAAATCGCCATAGGTCTGTCCGAGGATACTCTCCACGGCTGCCGGCAAGTACGGCATAGCGTTGTATACAGGAAGTGCGACTGTCAGTGTCATTTTGAATTCCCTGTTCATAGTGTTTCCTCAACGATGCTATGCCCCTGCGTTTCCGGTTTGCGAGACAGACGCATGGGCAAGGAAACGACAAGAGTTCGGAGTTTTAACCGTTGTTCCGCGTTAGTTCCAAAAAACCACATGATGAGGCAAACGATTGCGACATTTACGCACGCGACCATCGCAAATCTGCCCAGGCCGTCTATGAATATATGGGTCAACGCCAGCAACACGGCGCTAGATCCAAGCACGCATACGCTGGCGGGAAATAAGACCCTGCTCGCCCAGTTCCCGAGCGATATTGCGGCATTCTTACGCGCAAACCAGAGCCGCCCGCAACCGGCCGTCATTGTTCCACCAACGATCGCCCAGAGAATCCATGTGCCGGGTTTACCAGAGCGCATAAAGAAATAGCCCATCGGAACACCAATGCTATTCGTAACGAACATCGCGAGTGAAAATCCCGCCATGCGCCCTGTCGCCACCAACGAGGAGTTGTAACCCAAAGTGAGTTGATCGATAAGGAGTGCAACTAGTACCGGCATCAGAAATGCCGCTGTCCCTGGAGGAGGCGTGTGAAGCCACAGCTTTAAGCAGAAACCCATTTCGAAAAGGACAGGCGCTAGAATAATCCATAGAATGGCGAACCCAAATGTGTTCGATTGATCGGAAAGACGCGCCATTCCGCTGTAGTCGCCTGATGCTTGGCGTTTTACTATGGAAGGGGTTGTTGATCCCAGGAATCCCCAGATGATGCTGCTGGCAAACCATTGCACCTGGACCGCCAACCCGTAGGCAGCGTTTGCGATTGGTCCGAGAAACACATTCAGCACCACCGCAGGCCCTTGTACACGGATGAATGTAGACAGAACGAGCAACATGGTCCATCCCGAAAAATTAAACAACTCTCTGAAGCGCTGCCGTAGACGATCCGCAGATAGCGGCCGGAATCGACTCTCAGGATAACGGCAGTAGCAATACAAGGCCGGTCCCACCGCTATCGACACCTGAAAAACACAGTAAATCGCTCCATACCATAGAAGAGCGTCGCCAGGCAGCAATTTCAGGCAATAGATCGAGACCATCAAGAAAATGCCACTTAGCGTATTCAAAAGCGAAATGGAAGCAATCGCCTCGTGTGCAACCAATAGGGCTTGATAAGGAGTAGCAACGATATTGAGCACCATGGCGAGGACGACCATACGGTAGATCCACGCCGCCGCCGCCAGTCTTGAAACCGGAATCGTAAGCAGATGGTGCAGCACCCAGTCGGACGCCAAGATGGCCGAGGCTCCCACCAACAGGCCTAGGAGCAAGTGGACGATAAGGCTCGTCTTGAACCATTTACTCGCTTCTTCTAGCCTTCCTTCACCCAGCGCATACGCGATATGCCTCTGCGCCCCGTTTTGTAGCGAAATATTAAGGAACGTCAGGAACGTTAAACATCCCCCGATAACCGAATAAATGCCGTAATCCACTGCGCCCAGACTTTTCAGAGCGATTGGAACGGTAACGAGCCCGGTCAACGCGAAAACAAAGAGCTTCACGTACATGGCGAGCGTGTTGGTGATAATGCGCCGGCCAGCCGTCATGCGACCGCCTTTCGGTAACGCACCGCATCCGCCGACAGGCACAAGGCGGGAAACAGCAGATACAGGCTGAAAAGGCGCGGATCTCGGATTACGTTTTCGGCAATCATCGCTGTCGAAACCGCCGCCAGTGAAAAAAGTGCTGCATACCGACAGAGCCGTTCGTCTAGATTTGCGGGAGCGTAACGCACAATTCGCCTCCAGAGGACATAGAGTGCACCGACAAACAAGGCCAATCCTGGAAGACCATTGCAAACCGCCGCTCCAAGATAGTCGCTATGCGCTGCGCCCACTTGCGGCAAGTCTTCTTTAAATCGAAGCAGCTCGATATCACCGAATGGCCCGAGTCCGAAGATCGGGTGCTGAATCACGCTAGCGATCTCGATGGGCCAAATTATTTCGCGCCCGCTCAGTTCGTTTCCCTCCTCACGAATACCAGTTTTCAAGAAGAAAATTACAGCACCAACGGCGAGTGTCGCCGCTGTCAAAAGCAGCAGGCGCTTGAAGCGACGGCTGTATAGTTGTTGGATTCGGCCTCCGGTTTGCCGAGAACGCCAATAGCCCACAGTAACTGCGAGGAATATGCTCACCACAATTCCGATAAGGTACGCTCTAAGAAAAGCTAGCGCCGGGATCGCCAGAAGCAGCAATACCGTTGGCTCAAGCCATGAGCTTGATCCGGATAGGTGCTTGGCGAGCACCCATGCAATCAGGACCGCACAACCTGCCACCGCATACCCAGGCTGTCCAATGCCATGAAACCATTCCATCTCGCCGGGTAAACGACTTTCGCCAGGCATTGGCTGCAGGTCCAGAAGGCCCAGGAAAACACTCATCACCACCGTGATGAGGAGCGCCCACACCATAAGGCGAACCATTCCTCGTACGCCGCCCACATATTCCGCCGCGCCACTAAACGCGGCAAGGAGCAAAATGCCTCCAAAACTGCTGACCAGGTTCCGCGCCGGCAGCATTTCCGCCCCGGTAACGAACCAACAGATAACGGCCCAGGCCATCAAAAACCCAAATGGCAATGCAATCGCCCAGTGGCGCTTTCTGGTCCCGCAAAGGAGAAGGATTACCGATCCCAGCCCGAGTAACGTCAGCTTTACTATCCCTGCGTAGGGATTCAACTCGTTTTCGGCCTGACTAAAGAAAAGCTCTTCTGGCGCGCTCATGCAAAGCACAAACGCCACCAGGACGAGTACCTTCACCGACTGCACGCGGACTGACGCTGACCAGGAGCTGCTGAAGCTCCCGCCTAACCCCGCAACCGTGGAATTACCATATCCAGCGCTCATCTCAATACCTTTTAAGAAAAATCCCACGCACTCTGTCGACAAAACCCACAAGTGCCTGCAGTTGCGGCGAATGTACGCGGCTGTTGGCGGATCGTAATCTACGCAATGGATATCTGCCGGCCAGAGCCGAAGCCGAATAGCTCGGTGCAGCCGAGGAAAACACTTCGTTGAACAAACGCTTCCATTGCTCACAGACGACTTCATAAGAGAAACTGTCGGTAACAAACCGCTGGCCGGCGGCGCCCATTGATGCAGCCATACATGGATTGGCGAACAACGAGACCACGCGGTCCACGTACTCTTCATCATCCCGGCAAAGAAACCCACTAACTTGGTCAAGAACCGTGTCGCACATCCCCCACTGGCGCATAGCGACAACGGCTGCCTCGCACCCGGACATTTCAAGAACACTTCCCGGGCAGCACTCCGTAAATCCCGTTGGATTGGGGAGACCCACCATCGCGCGGGACATCACGCCGTACTTTTCCGTGCCCATCATTCCATGAAACGTGACGCCAAATTTGGCAGGGTCATTCCGCAGATAGCGCAAAATCAGGCTCTCATACGAAAGCGACGCCACACCCAGGGGCCCCAGTCGTTCCTCAGGCCGGTAAACCTTACTGCTCCCGATGACGTCGAGTTCCGCGGTTGGACAGGCACGGCGAATCCGCGGCCACAATCTGGCTAGCCGGTGAAAGCCCTTCTCAGGTACGAGATGCCCGATGTAGACCGCACGCGGTTGTTTGGCAACCCTCGAAAGCGGCGGAACGTAGAGTCCGTTCGGGATGTACGTGGACTTGTAATAGCTCGGAGCTCCTGCCGCTAGCGCGCACTGCTCGCGCCCGACGTACACAACCCGCCTGATCTGTTCGCATGCGGCAAAATAAGAAAGCGTCGAACTGCGAAGATGGTTGTGGGTCCAGGCAATCACAGGGATTCCGTCAGGGATGAAATTTAGGATGCCTGCGGAAGGCAGAGAGTCATGCCCTCTCACCACGATACAATCTATGGGTCCCAGCCGATTTAGTAACTCGCGTAACCCACCCGGATAATCATTGATCGCGAGCGCTAAAACCGTCTTCGGATAAATGTTGGTCCGATCTCGATGAACAAGCGCGATTCTGGCTAACCCCCGCGTCGCTAGTTCGTGAGCCAGTGAGACAAAGTTAAATTCCGTTCCCCCTACGGCAGGGTTGCCTAGCTGTGGTTCCGTAAAATCAGTGGACTTGATTTTCGAATCGTCTAAAAGAAACAAAACGGTTCGCACAGACCCGGCGGAAACGCTGGGACGAGCCCCCGCAGTCTCGGGCACCCCGTACACGACTTGTTGTTCCGCACCCATACGCTTCGCTATCAGTTACCACCCTTCAAATTATCCTTGACATTAACTTACTGGCTGTGTTACTATACCTTATGTTGTCTGCGCAATCACCCCTTCGACTCCCCCCGCGTCCCCTTCCCAACCCCTTTAGAATCTATCGGTTTAGAACTGATAGATTCAAAACAACTTGCAGCCCCTGTAAATCCCCTGGTATCTATCACTTTCAAAAAACAGGGGGGAGGCGGGAGTAACCAACCTGCAATTCCCCTTCATACTCCGTCCGCCCGCAGCACCGACGGCAGCGTCTTCGCCAAAATCCTCAAGTCCAACCCCAAACTCCAGTTTTCGATGTACTCCAAATCCAGTCTCATATTGGTCTCAAACGATGGATCCCTCCGCGCCGTCACCTGCCAAAGCCCCGTCATCCCCGGCTTCACGTCCAGCCTCCGCAAATGCTCCAGCGTATAGTGCTCATAATCATCAACAGGATGCGGCCGCGGCCCCACCAGGCTCATCTCCCCTCGCAGCACATTCACCAGCTGCGGCAATTCATCAATGCTGAATTTCCGTAGCCACCGCCCGCATGCCGTCACCCTCGGATCTTCTTCGATCTTGAAGAACGGCCCCTTCCTCTCATTCGCCTGTCGCAATATCTCTTTCTGCTCATCCGCCGTAACAGTCATGCTCCGCAGCTTATAGCAAACAAATCGCTTCCCCTTCTTCCCCACGCGCGGCGCCCGGTAAATCGCCGGCCCCTTTGAGTCAAGCCGTATCCAGATCGCCGCCGCCGCCAGCAGCGGCGCCACCAGCACCAATCCCACCAACGACGCCACGACGTCAATCACCCGCTTGATCGCCAATCCTGTCGTTGGAATCGGCTCCCGATGAAGCTCCAGGATCGGAAATCCACCAATCATGTGCAGCGGCGCCCGCCACGCCAATCCGTCATACAAGTCCGGCAAAACGTGCAGGTCCAGCCGCAAGTCGCGCGCCTCCAGAAACAGTTGCTTGATCATCGGCCCTTCCGCAGGCAGCGTCACAAACACTTCATCCACAAACTGCGCCAGCGCCACGCTGCGGAACTCAGTCACAGCGCCCAGCACGCGCTTGTCCCCGTTCGGATGCGGATCCAGGAATCCGCAAAAGTCATACCCTAAATGCCGGTTGTGCTGCAGCCAGCTGGCAAACGCCTGCCCCATTTTGCCCGCGCCGACGACGAGCGCCCGCGACTGTCCCTGTCCTGTTTCCGCGCGGTGCAGCACCAGCCGGCGTTTCGCGTATCGCCACCCGGAAAGCGTCACAATGTTGGCCGCACCCGTAAGCACCACGACGAGCCTCGAAATTTCCTTGTTCCCCGACGTAAAAATAAAAAGAACCAGCAGCGCCGTGGCGATTCCCACCGCCTTGGCAACGCGAACCGATTCCACAAGCGCCGTCAATTCGCGCGGCGTCCGATACAATCCCTGACTCACGCAGCCCAGGAAAATCAGCGAACAGTAAAGAATCAGGAAGCTCGGATAAGCTTCCACCGAAATGTGGCCAATCACCTGCCTCGGCGCAACGACCGCCGTCAACATGTTCGTGAACCCGAAACGGATTCCAAATATCATCAAGGCGCTGCCACACACCAGCGCTATGTCAATGATCGCGTAAACCGATTGCCGCGCCAGACCGCCTTGTGCCCGCCACTTCCGGGCATGGAAAACCGAGCGAGCGTGCTCTTCGGTCCAGCTCCGCGCATGGAGCTCCGTCGGCGGCTCCCACTGAGGGGGAGGAGCGGCCGCAGCCCTTCTCGCAGCGGATCCGTTCATCGTGCCCATGATTTTTCAGCCTCCGCCCTCACCGAGAACCTCTCCCTGCCGCCTGGCTCAGGTGATCTTCCGGCCCGGCTCGATTGGCAGACTTGTCTGCAGCGCCAACGCCGTCCCCATTCGACGCCGCAGCCTCATCGTCATCCGAGCCGCGCCCCACAATTCCTTTCAACATGGCTGCAGCCCCGGCCGTAGCCGTCACGCTCCTGGCTTTGAGCGTCAGCGCCACTTCTTCCGCAAGCATCTTCCTCGGGTCCTGCGGATCGATCGCCGCGTATGAGCGATGCGCAAAAATCCACGCGCATGCACCCAGGAAGAAAAGTGCGGCGCCAAAAACCGTGAACGCCGCTCGCGGCGGAAACGACTTCTTGGTCGGCACGACTGGCGCGTCGAGAACTTTCACACTGGGGATTTCCTTCGCTTCTTGAACCTTCGCCAGCTCGTACTGTTGCGTCAAAAGTTCGAACACCGTTTCCTGAATCTTTGTCCGCCGATACAGATCGGCATAGGTCACACCAAGCACAGGTAACTGTCGGATGGATGGATAAAGAGAAGGATCACTCTTCGGCGAAAGCGCTCCTGCTGCGCCGGCCTCTCCGCCGATTTTCCCGAGTTGTGAGCGCAGTTCGGAAACCCGCGCTTGCAGGGCGCGCACACGAACATTCTGGTTCGTATAGATTGCTTCCAATCCGTGGAGTTCCGATTCGGCGGCGATGAGTTGCCCCTGCAAAGTTGCTGCAGCTTCCACCATCGCTTTGCCTTGCGCGGGTATATCAATGGCCGTGTTTTTACTGGCGAAATCACTGAACTTCGTCGCCGAAGCATCCAGGTCCTGCTTCACCGCTCGCAACCGCTCCTCCAGGAAAATCCGTTCACGCTTTGCCGCCGAAGTGCTCACCTCTGCAACCAATCGATCCAATTCCTTCACGTATGCGCCAGCCATCGCGGCCGCTTTTTGCGGATTGTGATCCCATACGGAAACCGAAATGATGCCGCTCTTGCGGTCCTCGGAAACCCCGGTATGTTTCCCCAAATCCGTTCGGGCATCTTCCATTTTCCGATCGCCATACTCGTGCCGCAGATCGAACTCGTCGATCAGGCGATCCTGCACCGTCCGGCTGGAAAGGATTCCGACAAACAGCGCACCGGAATTTTTCGTACCCAGCAGATCTCCCGCAAGCCCGGCCAATCCCGATCCGCCGCCGCTGCGTCCGGCCGCCGCCAGGAACGCGGCCGCGCCGCCGCCGGACTGGTTGTCGGGGGGCATCAACTGGGTCGTGGCCACGTACCGCGAAGGAATCAGCAGTGCGACCACAAGGCTCAAGACAAGCCCAATGACGGTCCATCGCAGCAGGAATCTTCGCCGTTCCCAAAGCAAGCGCACGTGAGCGGCGTTCCGTTCGTGGGCGGCGCGCATTTCCTCTGGCGTGGGCTCCGCAAACGTGACGATTTCCGCGTTGTCGAATCCGAGGTCGTCATGTATTCGGCGCTCGGTCATGGCGTTGTGCCCCCGTCTGATCTTTCCGTTAAGGTCATGGCTCCCGGATTTTGCCCGCGCGAGAATAATCTGCCGGGCTGAAACGTGATCCCCACCGACGAGGTCCAATTCGTTTGCGGTGTCGGCGCCAGCAAGGGCGCGGTCCATTGTTCGTGCTGAAGAAGCGCGGTCACATTCAAATTCCCGCTCACCCACAAATTGGCCTTTACAAATTCGTCGTGCAGTTTCACCCCTCCCGGTATGAAATCGCCGTCAACCTGCTGATGGCGATACCCAAATTGGAGGCTATTCTTTGGGCTGAACCAGTAATTCATCCATGCTTGTTCGCCGGTTCCTTCGCGCCCGATCCAGCTGCCCATAATGACTTTGTTGTTGGTATAAGCGTCGTGATAGAAAAGTTCCCAGTACGAGAACTGCCCCGCATGGCTCCGCGAGGTCGTGGTGTCGGTGAAGATTCCTTCGACACGCAAATCCAGTTTCGGGATGTGGGGAAACTTTGCCAGATACAATCCCCCATCGATGGGCGCACGGCGCGGAGCATCAATCGGGTTTGGATCATCGCTGGTCATCGAGTCGGCATACAGCGACAGCCAGTTCCGCACAAACGGCAGCTTGTAAGAGAAATCGAATCCACCGACGCGATGGCCGGGGTTATCATTGGGACCGTAGTTCACCGAACTCGTAAATGCCACATAGCTGTGCCAGATGGCCCCGAGCGTCATGGCTCGCCCAACACCGCCAAATTCCGTCGTGCGGCTGAATCCCAGATCAAGATTCTTCGTCGGCTTGAAAGTGATTTTTTCCCCGTGGAAAATCGGATCCGACGGAAAATCGTTTCCGCGCATCCTTCCGACGAACAAATCAATTTTCATGGGGCCCAGATAACGGAATATCCATGGAAGCGTGAATGGCCTGACGCGGCTCAGACGGAACATGTAAATAGGCTCGGCATTGTTGCTGAACAGGAATGAGCTTCCGTAGTCGGGCGACCACCACAAATCCTGCTTCCCGAAGGAAAAATTCCAGCTATCGAGATTTGTACTCAAATACGCATTTTGAATCGTGAAGCGGTCCACTTGCGCGACCGGGGACGCGGGTTGCAATGGATTCAAGTCCACGTTCGCGATCACCTGCCGCACCGCCAGCGGATACGCCGGCGCTTCGGGCGCGTGCTGGAATTCGCCGCTGAAGTAAATGGCGAACCGGTCGGAGGTGGCATAGCTCGAAAAACCGGTAATGTTGTTGACGCCCTCCTGATAAGGCCGGCCTTCGTCGTTGTAGATGGTCTGACCGAAGTGCGAGCTGTCCGCCAGCGGAGTTCCGCTTATGCCGGTCATCCGCGTATAGACCGACTCCATGCGCATAGATTGGTTTTCGCCGGTTTCCATGGATCGAAGCTCACTCGCGAATTCCGTGCGCAACGCGGCAACAATCCCCGCCATCGCGTCTCCCTGCGGGGCGTTCTCGTCTATTTTTCCGGCAGCCTCGTTCATCAACTCCACGCACTCGAGGCGCGTCCACGGCCGGATATTCAAGAACTCCGATTGGACCAATCCTTGCGCGGCCAGCCGCTCGATCGCCGGGTAAACCCAGGAATCCAGCGGCACGTTTGGCGATCCCATGCTCTCCGGCTCTGGTTTCCAGTGCCGGCGCATAAACTCCGAAGCCGAAAGCCAAGATTCTCCGCCCAATTCCGGATCGTGGTGCTGGCTGTAAACGCTCTGCGCCACCATGTTTCCCAACACGCTTCCGACGAACACGTCCGAGGGGAAATGCTGACGAGCCCGAACTCGCGAGTAGTCGACGAGCCCGGCCAGGGCGTAAACGGCGATTCTCGTAAGCGGCCCCGGATATTCATGCGCAATTACGCCCGCAGCGGCAAATGCCGCGGAAGCATGTTCCGAAGGGAACGAAACGCCGCCGTGAAAGAATGGACCGCTACCATTTCCCTCGTTGGGCCGTTGGCGGCCCAGCGAATACTTCATCGCCTCAGTGACCACCAGGCTGTTGAGGGCCGCTTCGCCGGCCAGGAATCCAGTCTCGCGCCAGTGCTCGTTATGCTTCGGGTAGCTCAGCATCCACATCCCCGCGGCGCCGCCCAGCATGGCGGCGATCCCGGCGTTCGAAATGGTGTCGTAATGGCTCACTGTGCTTGGAACGTGCGAGATGTGGCCGCTTGCATCCTTGTCGGTGAAAAGGAGAGTCGACGTGACGCCACCGTACGGAATAATCCATCCCAAATCGGTGAACCTTAATTTCGCCGGACTGACCCAGATTTCCTTCTGATCCAGCAGGAACCGCTCCCCAAGCCCGCGGAAATTGTGGGACAGCTTCACGGAGGTATCCTTGTCCTTATTGTCAGCCGTCGGTTCGGGTTCGGGTTCGGGTTTGGGTTTTGGTTCTGGCTGCATCTTTCCGCTCTTTTTGGCTTCCGCCGTCGGCTTCGGATTGTCGGGCGTTTGCGGGTAAGCCATTAAGGCCCCCGCCGCCAACAGGTTCATCGCTAGCATCGAAACCAAAATTGTTTTTCTCCCTGTCATCCCCTGGCTCATTTACGGGTGGATATACGCCACTGCAAGAGCAACCGACGAAGCCACTTGGGCCGTTTGCATAATCGCCGTCCAGTTCACGCCGCCAATCTTGGGCGGCTTCTCAGGCACGACCACCGCGTCACCGGGGCGAAGCGTAGCGCTCAACGGATCACCCGAGAACCAACCTCCACCGTTGTTTTTCGCGGAAATAACAGAACCGTCGGCGCGGATGACGAACACTGCCTTCTTGTCGGCAATCGGTGTCAGTCCGCCGGCCTGGCTCAAATACCACTTGGCGGATCGTCCCGATTGCGCGCTGATGGCCGTGGGATTGAACACCTGTCCGTTTACGGTCACAACGTTGGCCTTCTTTGGAATCATCAAAATATCGCCGTCGCGCAGGGCTACGTCCGCCGGAGTGTTCTTCCATCGGTTGATATCGGACTGGATGTGAATGACGACCCGGCCGATAGGGGGATTTGTCGAAAGCTGAGTTATCGTGGAATCGGTTTGCGCAAGCGCGGTGAGCTTGGCGTTCTTCTCATCTTGTGTGTTTCCCTCCGGCAGGGCCTTGAGCTGCGCTCTTTCCGCCTTCATTCGGTTGATGAGCTCCATTTGATTTCTGGTTTCCATCTCGCGAACTTCGCGGCGCATGAGCACGGCCCCGTAGGGATACGCCTGGCCTGTGTATCCGCCGGCTCGCTGGAGGACCGAACTCAAGCGTTCGCCCGGCCGAATGCCGTACGTGGATGGATGCATGACCTCGCCGTTGACTTTCACGGCCGCGCCGATGTCGCTCCATCCTGGAACCTGCCGAATGGCCAGCACATCTCCGCTGCGGAGCGGTAGATCCTCGCTCGCATTGCCGTTAGTCAGCGACGCCAGGGAAATCTGCAGATGTTGGGATGAGCCACCGGAGGCCGCATACCGGGTCAAGTCCGCCGTGCTGGTATCGGCGCTGCGCTTCAGGCCGCCGGCGGCGCGAATCAGATCCTCGGCGCGCATATTTTCCGTGTACGGATAGCGCCCGGGTTTCGCCACCTCTCCGGTAATTTCGATGGTGCTGGGTTCCACGCGGGAAGTGTTCTTGTGAATCAGTAACCGGTCGCGGGGCTGCAGCAGAATGTTGTCCTCGGCGGTTCCGTTGAGCGCGGAGCCGAGATTTACGCTGAAGATTTTGGAGCTGCCGTCCGGATTGATTCGGAACAATTGAGCCGTATCCAACGCGGCATCCGGCTTCAAACCTCCAGCGAGAAATACAGCGTCGCGCAACGAAGCCTGCCCGGAAGTCCTGTAATTGCCTGGCGAACGAACTTCGCCCACAACGAACACGGTAGGTGCGGGTTCAAAATCAAACCGGCTGAAAATGCGGACGGTGTCCAGCGGCTGCAACGCGGGAGCCGCGCTGGGATCGGCCATTGCCGCAGCCAGGTCAAAACTCACCACGGTCGGGTGGAAATCCGGGGGATTCAGCCGAATAATTTCGCCATAGTGGGCCGCGGGTTCGGGAAGAATGTCTTTGTACGAGGCAAGCAGATCGGTCAACTTCATCTGCGCGTGGTAGGAATAGCGCCCCGGGCGTTGCACATGGCCCTGCAGATAGATCGTGTCCTGATTGTATTGCGCAATCGGGAAAATATGGATTTCGTCGCCTTCCTGAATCTTGAACGAGGCAAGTTGAGCTGGCGCGGAATTGCCAGGCGAGAGGTCCAGGCTCAACATGGTGCGCTTTTCGTGCGCTTCCAGGCGCTGCACCTCGACGTGACGCAGCGCGGCCGCGGGCAGGATGCCGCCGGCCAGTTCGAGCGCATCCTCCACCGTCGCTTCGCCGTTCAACTCATAAATCGCAGGCCGCCTAACCATGCCGGTCACTGTCACTTGCGGCCCAACCGGTGGCACCATCAGCGTGTCGCCGTTTTCCAGCTTTTTCGCGTCCGGGGATACGCCGTGCAACAGCAGGTCATATGCGTCGATCTCTTCCAACTCCTGCTTTCCGCGCATGTGTTTCAGGGAACGCAACGATCCGCGCGGCGTCACTCCTCCCGCGCCCACAAGCGCGTTTAGCGCCGTCGAGAGCGAGCTTATGTCGTAAGCCCCGGGCTCTTCCACTTCACCGACGACGTAAATGCGAATCGTCCGCAGTCGAGACACGGACACGTCGCTTGAAGTATCGCGATACTGTGTCGCAATCGCCCGCTGCACTGCTTGCTGGACTTCGCCGAGCGATCGACCGCTCACCAGCACCGGACCCGCCTCGGGCAGCGTTACTCGGCCCTGCCGGTCCACGATGCGCATCAGCTTCGTCGAAATGCCGCCCCAAAGGTCTATGGTCAAGCTGTCGCCGGGGCCCACGACGTAATCAGGGCCCACGGGCAGATCCATGGGAATGCTGCGCGGGTCGCGAAGGCCGTCACGGAAAACCTCCGTCCCAAATCGTTGGGGCGGACGATCCGTGGAGGGTGCCTGCACATAAAGGTCGTATAAAGAAGGAATATCCGCGTAGGGATTTGGCCGGTGGACCGGCATTCCCGCTGCCAGGGTGCGATCCGTCGCGAGCCGCGACTTTCGGCGCGAATAAGTCTCCCCAATCATGTCGGACTTCGTAGTCATCGAATTAGCCGTCTGATCGGGAGAATTCTCGGTCCCTGAATTTTGTGTCGCCGCAGCACGCGCCTGGTCCATCAGAGCACTGCTCAAAGGGTCGGACTGCGCATTCCCGGCGGATCTCGGGTCTCCCGGCTGTTTCATTGGGTCGGAGACATTCAGGAACGAATCGTTGCCGTCAGTGGCTTGACCGAAAGGGGACGCGTCAGGATTGCCGCGCGTCTGCATGATCCGTGGCGAGGGATTCAGAGGTTGCCCTTCATTCGGGTAGTTGGGAGACAGGTCTTTCTGGGGAGCATTTTCATCCGAGCTTGGGGCCGTACGCCGCGAGCGCGAGGGCATTTCCTGCGCGCAGTCCCGTGACTCGTTTAAATCGCACGGCGCCGATTTTCTTTCGCTGGTCTCGGTCTTCTGCGGTTTAAGAGACTCGGTATCCTCCTGACTTTCAATCTGGACCAGCCGCCTTACGCGCTCCTTTATAAGAAGCTCTTGTTCTTTCCCCATCTCGGAATCGGGATTAAAATTCGGGCGCAAGTAGCCGTAGCGCTGGACCAGCCTGGTCGCAATCGAACGAAACGCCACATCCGTAGTCAGCCGGTCAAAGACGGCGTTATCGGTGAGGTCTTCTTCGCTGACCACCTGCCCGTTGTCGCTTGCTTCCCTGGCAATCCAACGCTTCAGCTCCACCAATAATCCCGGATCCTTAATCAGCACTTCTTTGATCAGGGCCGGCGCCGCTGCAACATAATTTAGGTTTTCTTTTTCGAGTTCAGACTGCCCAAGCTGCTGGCGCTGGGTGTCCGAGGCACGATCCTGCGCCCGCTTCGGTTCGGACTGCTGTGCCAGAGCCGGGAGGCACCAGGCGGAAGCGAGAACTGCGGCCGCGAGTATCAAACCGCGGCGCTTACCCGCCACCACCTGGACTTCTGGTACTGCGATTGCCGGTTTCATAAAATTATGCTCCCGCTTCGTTGCCCTGTGGCGCCTGGCTCTCCGCCATGTGGCGGACGGCATTGAGTAATCCCTCTTCGGAAGACTCGATATCGCCCGAATGAATGTCCACGGATGCCCAATAACAAACGGTGTGATTTTCGTGTGGGGCGACGGCGATGATGCGAAGCTCCGGGAAATGACGGAAGAGTGTGTCGCAGATGTCGGGGCGTTTGCCATGCTCCTCGGCAGTAACAACGAGGAGGTCGGGCGAGGACTTTTGGACGTGGTCGTGGATGTCCGCCTCGTCCGCTACTTCCCCAACGATCTCAATCCAAGGCTGCTCCGCGAGTGATTCGAGAAGCAATTCGCGCATCAGCTTGGGTTTGTTCGCGACCAAGATCCTGAACGTTCTGACCATTTTGACCTCTCTGGGCGAACCAGTCTCAGCGAACAAGTATCAACGCAATGTTGAACTTGAGAAGGTTCAATGCGGAATCAAAGAGGAATCAAAGGCGAAACCAGAAAACAATGGAGTCTCGCGGTCCGAATGAGGCCAGGAATGGACTAGCCGGACTTGGCGTCGACCGAGTGTACGGTACTAAAAATGGACCAGTGCGGCTTGGCTCAGAAGGGCCACAAAGGACTAAGCCACTCAATATTAACAAACGGTAATAATAGACATTCCAGCCATCCTGAGGAAGCCAAATATCGTCTAACGAACTGGCATTTAAAGGGCTAGGCTGGCGGCTGCCTTTTGGCTCTCGCCAGTAAATACTCCATCAAGTGTTGACACCTGAGAAGCTTAACACTAGAGTGTAGTGGCCCTCTGGTTACATCAGTCCTCGAAACGGTGCTACAGGGGGGAAGCCCTTTCCAGAATGGGGGATTGGCTGCATGTCGTGTCCCAACAGCTCAGCTAAATCCATCGATGTAAATGTATTTCTTGCCACGGAAAACCGCTTACTGCGGGATACCCTGGCTCGACTCCTCAGAAAACAGGCTGGAATCCAGGTAGCTGGAATGGCCGCCAATACGGAAAACATTTCCAGACAAGTTGGAGAGTCCGGTTGTGACACGGTGGTCACGGATTTCTCTCCCGGTTCCAGCACCTCTCTCCCGCTCCGTGCCCTGCATGATGAGCACTCGCAACTTAAGCTCATCCTTATCGGCATGGAGGACGATCCGGAGATCTTCATGAGTGCGATACGCCTGGGGGCCAGGGGCTATGTATTAAAAGACGCCTCGGCCCTGGAAATCGTAACCGCGATCCGCCGCGTTGGGCGAGGCGAAGCAATTTGCCCGGCCAACTTATGCATGGCGTTGATTAAACATATTTGGAATGAGGAACGAAAGAAGCATCCACTGCCCGGTTCAGCGGTGGCAAACAGCAGCAGGTTGACGCACCGGCAGCTCCAACTGATGAACCTGGTCGCCGATGGCCTGTCAAACAAAGAAATTGCGAGCAGCTTGAACTTATCCCAGTACACGGTGAAGAATCACCTCCGCCGGGTCATGCGGCAAGTGGAAGCCAGCAATCGCTACGACGCCGTCGAGTTGATGCGCGCAAGCGGCTTGCTCAGCGAAAGAAGAAGCGCCGCCCAGGCCGACTAATCTCCGGTACGACCTGGAATACGCTCTGCGTATCGTACGGTAGAATGGGAAGGAAGTGGTGCGCCCTGGGTGATTCGAACACCCGACCTTCTGGTTCGTAGCCAGACGCTCTATCCAGCTGAGCTAAGGGCGCAACGTGACAAACAACTGATTCAAAAATTGTAGCATACGAAAGTCGGAGACTCTACCCGGGCGGAGATGTCCTTACGAAGCTCCGACTATGTTCTTCGGCGCCGCGCCACAGCAGCAGCACCAGGGCCAGAATGGTCACAATCTCAAATCCCGCCAGGGCCCACTGGTATCCGAATCGCTCGCGCAGTGCGTACTCAATCGAATTTGTCGGCGCCGCAAACAAAATTCCCAGTTGATACGCCATCCCCGGCATTAATCCTCGCGCCGCGTCAGCTGCCAATTCATTCAAATGCACTGGAATCACACCCCACGCACCCTGCACGCCCATCTGCATAAACACCATTGCCACGACCAGCACCGGCACGCTGCCGCCAAACGCCCAGAACGGCATCACCAGCAGGCACAGCGCCAGCGCCGCCATCATCCCCTTGCGTCGCCCCAGCGATTGTGACAACGATCCAAAGATAATCGCCCCAATCACCGCGCCCACGTTGTAAATCATCGCGATGTTCGCCACGCCCGACGGCGCCACTTTGTGAATCTCCTTCAGGAAATCGGGGTACAAATCCTGGGTGCCATGCGAAAGGAACATCATGAACACCATCAGCACCACAAGGTACAAAAACCGCTTGTAATTCGCGGCCACCACTCGCAGCACGTCGCCCATGCTCCCCGCGCGATGATGCTGCCAGGCTTCCGATTCCGGCACCTTGGTACGAATGTAGAGAGCCAGCAGAGCCGGCAGCGCGCCCAACCAGAACATCGGACGCCAGCCCCATGCAGGCAATACGAAGCGCGTCGCCACCGCCGCCAGCAAATATCCAATCGAATAGCCGCTCTGCAAAATACCGCTCAGGATGCCGCGCCACCGGGTCGGCGCCGCCTCCATCGCCAGCGAAGCGCCAACGCCCCATTCCCCTCCCATGCCGATGCCAAACAGGGCGCGAAGAATTAGGAACACGGTGTAATTGGGCGCGAACCCACAAGCCAACTCGATGATCGAAAAATAAATCACGTTGGCCATCAGCGGAATGCGGCGCCCGAATCGATCCGCAAGCAAGCCGAAAATAAAAGCTCCGACAGGGCGCAGCGCCAGCGTGGCCGTGGTGGTAAAGATGATGGCTTTTTTCGAAACGCCAAAGTGGTGGGAAAGCGTGTCGTACAGAAATACGATCACGAAAAAATCAAATGCATCGAGCGTCCAGCCGAGAAATCCGGCCAGCAGGGCGTGGTGCCGACCTTTTGTTGGGACGGAAGCTGTCATTTTAGGAACTTTGCCATTCCCCGGCCTTCGGCATCAGGCGATACAATGCCACACCACTTGCCGCGCACACCAGCCCCAAAAATAATCCCGGCTCCATCCTCCCAAAACAAAATTGTCCGATGCTGAACAACGCGGTGTATACGAAAACGCATCCTATCAACCAACTCAACAAATTCGTTCCCAGATCGCGCGTCATCTCCGTCACACCGCTTGCCCGCGCCACCAGTCCCCAGCCGCGCACATCAGGGCGAACTCGCTTGTAAAAATCCACCAGCGTTTTTTCAGGCTCTGCGGGAGTCAGCAGCGTAACGGCCAGCCACACCAGCGTAGTTACTCCCGTCGTGCACAACGTCGTCTTCGCAAACACCACGGGATCTGATCCTTGAAACGGTCCAGACCGCCCGACGAGGTTCATCCATAACGTATGGCTGTGCAGCGCCAGCGTGGTGGCAAGCGCCGCCGCCATCGCCGAAATCTCGCTCCACGCGTTCACTCGCCACCAATACCAGCGCAGCAGATAAACTCCCCCGGTCCCCGCCCCAAGTTCCAGCACAATCTTCCAGCCTTCGCTGACCGATTGCAGTTGCATCGAAACCCACGCGGCCGCAACCACCAGGAAAATCGTCGCCAGACGCGAAGCGTTCACGTAATGCGATTCGCTGGCGCCTTTTTTCAGGAAGCGCCGGTAGAAATCTTCCACAAGATACGAACTGCCCCAATTCAGCTGCGTCGCCACGGTGGACATGAACGCGGCCATAAACCCGGCGAGCAAAATCCCCAGCAGCGCGTGAGGCGTATGCTGCGTGGCAACCAACATGTACCCGCGTTCGGGCTGCGCGAGCCCGGGGTAAAGAACCACCGCCGCAAGCGCGGTCAGAATCCACGGCCAGGGCCGCAGCGCATAATGCGCAAGATTGAACCACAGCACCGACAGTAAGCCGTGCCGTTCATCGCGCGCGCTGAAAATCCGCTGCGCGATATAGCCGCCACCGCCTGGCTCCGCGCCCGGATACCAGAACGCCCACCACTGCACTGCCAGATGCACAACGAACGTAATGACCGGAAGCGTCCACAGCGCTTCTCCAGTGAGCCCGCGCGACCAATCCGGCAGCAATGCCGTGATGTCACTGGCATGCGGCCCAGCCAAACTCCGCTTCGCCGCCAACTTCTCAAGCAGCTGCGGCATTCCACCCACCGCATGCACGCCATACCAAGCCACGGCAATCACAATCGCCATCTTCAGTACGAACTGAAACAAGTCCGTCCACAGCACGCCCCACAACCCGCCCAGCGAAACATAAATCCCCGTGAACGGCATCAGGAAAAACACACAAATCGCCAGCGCTTTCGCGTCGCTGATTCCCAGCGAAGTACTGATGATATTCACCATCGCCTTCGTGACCCACCCAAGAATCAGGCAGTTCATCAGCAAACCGAGGTACACCGCGCGAAATCCCCGCAGAAACGCCGCAGGCTTCCCGTGATAACGCAACTCCGCAAATTGCACGTCGGTGATCAGTCCCGAGCGCCGCCACAATCGCGCAAACAGAAAAACGGTCATCATGCCGGACGGCAGAAAACTCCACCAAAGCCAGTTCCCTGCCACGCCCTGCGTGTAGACGAGCCCGCTCACGGCCAGCGGCGTGTCCGCGGCGAACGTCGTGGCCACCATGGAGGTTCCCGCCAGCCACCAGCTCACCTGGCGCCCCGAGACAAAATAGTCCTCGGTGCTCTGCGCCGACTTTTGCCGGAAATACAGTCCAAGGATCAGGGTGATCAGCAGGTAGCCGGCGATGGCGGCCCAATCAAGCGAGGTCAGCGACAATGGTTGGTTTTCCCCAGTTGTCCGTTACGAAGGAAGAAGCTCTCAATTTTCATGTCGAAATCGAGTTGCTCCGGAAGAATCGCCGCCTAGTTTCCCCGCGATACCCGCTTCTGTCAAAGGTTTTATGAATCGTTTCAATGCTGGCTGTTCAAACTGCCGAAAATGAAAAACCCCGGCTCGCTGGGGGCAACGAGCCGGGGTGGGGGTACTTCCTGAGGGGGGGCCTGAGGAAATTCAATCTCGTTTAGTGGGTCACCACTCCTTCTTGGGTGGCCAGCACGCAAATTCGCTGCAATTCTTCGTACGTAAAAAAGCGCTCCTCGATATGTCCGGCGCGCTCCACATGGCCAATTCCCGTTTCGCTGGATATTCGGGCAATCTCGGCCACGGAAAGTCCCAGTAGGTATGCCGCGCGAGACTGGGTGACGTACTTCGGTATCTGATTATCCATTTTCTCTTCTCCCCTCATGCTGGAATCAGTGCCATTCCGTCTTTTTCCACCGTCAGGATCATCGCCTTATAAATGTCGATGTCCCATCCATCGCCAACCCGCATGCGTACCGTCTCCCCGCCTTCCTTCAGGAGCCTTCCACGCAGCGGAACCTTGATATCCCCGAGAGCGACCTGCAAAACCACCGCCTGTCCCAACCACGCGTTGTAGCCGGCTTCCATGGGTCTCCTTCGGCGATGAATTTGACGCATTGTGCAGGGGTAGAATCGCTTCCGAGGGAGTGTCCAGCAATGGTACAGCGAGGTTACCCGACTAGTATTTAAGTACTGCCCGCCAGCAAATGCCCTTTTGCGAGCATTTCTTACGCGGGTACTTTGGTACCTCTTATTCGGGACGCCGGACCCATCGCCGCGACTTCGTCCTCCTGCGACACTTACCCTCGTGACGAAACGCTTTTACGCTCAGCCTTCTCTATGGCAACCCGACGCGCCGCGCCTGGGAGTGAGCCTGGCGCTCGGCGGCGGTTTCGCCCGCGGATACGCGCATCTGGGTGTCCTCCGCACCTTTCGCGAAAATGCAATTCCGGTCACCTCTATTGCAGGCAGCAGCATCGGCAGCATCCTCGGCGCCGCCTACGCCAGCGGGGTACCGCTCCCGCGCATCATCAGCAAGTGCCGCGAAATTCGTTTTCGTGATTTTGCCCGCTGGCGGGTTTCGCGCTTTGGTCTGGCCAGCAACGAACGCCTGGGCGCCCTGGTGCAAAAGCTTTTCGGTACAAAACAGTTTGAAGATCTTGTTCTCCCGTTGGCCATCGTGGCCACGGATTTGGGCACCGGCGATCCGGTCGTCTTCCGCCAGGGAAACCTGGCCCAGGCCATTCGCGCCAGTTGCGCGTTTCCCGGCCTCTTCGAACCGGTACAGATTGGCACGCGCTGCCTTGCCGATGGCGGGATTGTGGCGCCAGTCCCGACCCGCGCGGCCCGTGAAATGGGTGCCGAAATTGTGGTAGGCGTTTCCGTCGGACTCCACGACGGCCAGCGCGGTGCGCCCACAAACATTTTTCAGGTGGTCAGCCGGGCGGTCAGCGCGGCCCAAAAGCATCAATTGGAAGCCTGGGAACGCCACGCCGACCTGGTCCTGCGTCCGGCGGTGCAGGGCTTGGCATGGGACGATTTTGATCGTATTGACGAGGCCATCGAGGCGGGCAGCGTTGCGGCGCTCTCCGCCGTTCCCCGGCTCAAACAATTGCTGAATCGCCAGCACGACATGCAGTCCGCGTTCGGCAAGCAAGGCGAACTGATGCTCGCGGAGGCTCTCCGATGAGATACCACGGCTGGTGGCTGAATTTCATTAGCACCGCGGTTGCACTGTGGCAGGAAAGTGGCGAGAATCCAGCCCTTTTCTGCTACCTTATGGGTAGTGGGACATTTTCCGGCCTGCGCGCCCACCAGTTGATCCCAATCCGCGTCCCTGTGAGGAATGAATCGCTTTGTTGGAATCCATCCGCCACCTGCTCCACACGCTCTTCGATGTACAAGGACTAATCCAGAGCGCCGGTCCTGCGGCTCCCCTGCTTGTCTGCGTCATCGTCTTCATCGAAACAGGCTTTTTCGTCGGCTTTTTTCTGCCTGGTGATTCCCTGCTGGTTACCGCGGGCGTCTTTTCCGCCGCCGGCATCATTCCCCTCAAATGGTTGCTTCTCCCGGTAATGCTTTGCGCCATCGCGGGTGACCAGATTGGCTACTGGATCGGCAGATTGGCAGGCGTGGCGATCTACAAGCGCGAAGATTCCTTCTTCTTCAAACGGCGCCACCTGCAACGTGCCCATGACTTCTACGAAAAATATGGTGGAAAGACCATCATCCTGGCCCGATTTATCCCTATCGTCCGCACCTTTTGCCCTCCCGTGGCCGGCGCAGCGGGGATGACCTATCCCCGCTATTTGGTCTACGACATTTTCGGCGGAGCCATCTGGGTCGGAACGATGATTCTCGGCGGATACTTCCTCGGCCGCACCATTCCCAACATCAGCCAGCGCATTCACTACGTCATCCTCGTGGTGATTTTCCTCTCGCTCCTCCCGGCGATTATCAGCATCCTCCGGGCGCGCCGCGCAGAGCGACTTCCCAACCCTTCACCAGTCACCACGCCAGAGAAGCCATAGCCCATGCCCAAATTGCGCGCCGTAATTTTTGATATTGGTCGAGTTCTGATTCGCGTGGACATCCAGCGGGTGAAATCCGCCCTCGCCCAGGGTCTTCCGTTCACCCCCGAAGAACTGTGGTCGGCCATCGAAAAAGATCCCCGCTGGCCCGACTGGCAGGAAGGCCGAATCTCCCCGCGCGATTGGCACCTGCATCTGTGCAAGCGCTTCAACCTTTCCCTCGATTTCGAGCAGTTCAAGAACGTCTGGAATTCGGCGCTCGATCCCGACCCAATCCACAAAGCTTCCCTGTTCGCCGGGATTTCAAAAAAACATCGGCTGGGCCTGCTTTCGAACACCGATCCGATCCACGTGGAAAAGCTTGAATCAACCTACGATTTCTTCGCCTACTTTCCAAAAGCGGTCCGCACCTACTCCTGCTCGGTGGGCGCCAGCAAGCCCGACCCGCTCATCTACCGCGAAGCGCTCAGGGCCTGTAAAGTTCGCGCCGAGGAAACCGTCTACGTTGACGACATCCTGGCGTATGTCGAATCTGCGCGCCGTTTGGGATTCACCGGGATTCATTTCCAGTCTCCCGCCCAGCTTTACGCCGACCTCGGCCAGGCGGGAATCAAAGTGGAAGATTCTTGCACTACGTAGGAATTCGTCGCCGGAGTTCCCACTCGCGTAAAGATTGCAGGACCTAGTACTACCTGCCCCTACGGGCAGGCCGGGTAACTGGCCATTTGGCAAGTACTTAGACCCGTCACGCCGCCAACTGCCTGCGGCAGTTTACGTGCACATAAAGAAATCATATACAGCATCTGGCAGCCGCTAAGCGCTGCCATTCTGGAATTCGAACGGTTTACCCGAATGGGTGAGGAGAAAATATCTACTATGTCTGAGATCCCTGAATACACAAATAACGATAGGGGTGGCTCATCCTGGCAAATGCCGGCGATCGCCATTCTGGCCTTGATTGCGCTGGGCGGACTATTTTTCGGCTGGTCGAATTCGACCAAGCTGGACGCCGCCAAGCAAGCCGTCACCGACCAAGTCAAGACTGTGCAGCAGTCCACACAGCAGGACTTGACCGCGATGAAGGATCGGCTCGCCATCGATGAAAAGACCAATACCGACCTCCAGGGCGACCTGAAGGTTGTGACCGACAAGCTCAAGATTACCCAGAGCCAATTGAAGAAGGCTCGCACCGAAGCAGCGCAGCTCAACACGGAAACCACGCAGAAGCTCACCGCGCTGGACACTTCCGTGCACACCGAGCTCGCCACCAAGGCGACCACCGATGACGTCAAGACGGTTGACACCAAAGTTGCCACCGTTAGCGACAATCTGGCCAAGACCAACAACGACCTCAACATGGCCCGCAGCGAACTTGGTACTCTGATCGCTCGCAACCACGACGAGATCGATGTCCTCCGCCGCCAGGGTGAACGCGACTACATTGAATTCACCATCGCTGGCAAGAATCAGCCCCAGAAGGTCGGAAACCTCACCGTCGAACTCAAGAGCGTGAACGAGAAGCGGAACCGCGTGAACGTTGTGGTTGTCCTCGAAGACAAGAAGCTCGAGGAGAAGAACCGCAACATCAATTCACCGATCATCGTCTATCCGAGCGGCATGCACCAAGCCGAGGAAGTCGTGATCAACAAGATCGGGAAGAACTCGATCAGCGGCTACGTCAGCACCCCGAAGGCCGGAGCGCAGCCCGCGACCTCCGCCTCATCCAAGTCCGGTAACTAAGAAAAACGATAAATCGAACCGAAGGGCGGGAAGCCATGGCTTCCCGCCCTTTTTTGTTTCGAAGCTCCCTCGCTTGCGTTTGGCCGTCGCAATCCTCACACTGGTCGCAGCCCTTTTCCATTGCTGGTACTGCGACCAACAGCGCCTGGAGTCTGCTCTTGCGTTCGACCACGACCGTTGTTTATTGCTCGATCGACAATCTGGTGAGCACCACAAACAAAGCCCTCACCGGTTTTGCGGATTTTCTGGAAGGCCTGGGTGAAGCAAATATCCCCGTTGTCCCGGTGACCACCCGCAGCCGGCTGCAGTTTGACGCCACGATTCGAAAATTTGGGCTCGGCCATCCGTTCCTCGCCGAGGGCGGGTGCGGCGTTTTCCTTCCCGAAGACTACTTCCACTTGAAGCCACCTCGCAGCATGCGCCTGGGGCGCTTTACGTGCGTCCCAGTGGCATCCCCGCAGCCCGCCTCTGCAGAGATGTTGGATCTGATCGCCGAAGAAACCGGCATCGAAGTGGTGCCGCTGGGCGATCTCTCGCCACGCGAACTCTCCCAAAACACCGGATTGCCGCAACGCGAAGCGGAACTCCTTCGACAGCGCGATTTCGACGAGCTCTTTTTCTTCGCCGGCGCCTCGGACGCCGACATTCGGCGCTTCCAGCAGGAAGCAGTCAAGCGAAAGGCCCAGGCACGTCCGCGCGAGGCTCTGTGGTCGCTGGCAGTTGGGGCACAACTCTCCTCTTGTGTTCGCGACCTTTCCCAGCTCTATCAGCGCTCTTTCCGCGCCAATCCAGACAACATCGGAATCGCCACCTCGGACGAAGCCGCGGAACTCTTCCCCGCCTGCGATCATTGCCTGCTCCTCGCAGGGCGCGACACTGCGGCACCTGAACCGGGTGCCAAGTGCAAGAGCTTGCCGCTCTTCTCCCCCGATACTTGGCCGCTGGCGCTCGAAATGATTCTGAGCCGCCAACTTTAAGCGGACAGACAACCCTGGCCCCGAATGACGGCCTCAATCGCTCAGAAGCAAAGGCGGCTCAAGCAGTTGGAAACGGAAGGGACAAAGTGTGCCCAAATTTGCACGCGGATTTGCACTTTGCGAGGAGCAAAGAAAGGAAACCGTGACAAATGCCTGAAAACAAACAGTAATGATGGTACTAAAACCAGCCTCTTCAATTGGCAGACGGATTGCTTCTTGGAGACTGTTCGCCCAACTTATCATTCTTGGGAGCCCCCATGGCTTGGATGCGTCGCGTATTCCGCGTACCTGCTTCGGAAACACAGATGGGTCTGACACTCGCGCTGTGCATTTTTTCGATGAGCCTGATGGTTATCGCGCTGATATGGCAGGCCCAGGTGATCGCCAAACAGAACGCGGTGATCCACATGATGCAGACCAGATTCGGCGGCTGAAGCAACTGTCGTTTGCTCTTTCGCAACCCACTTGCCGGCTTCTTCTTTCTTTCTCCTGACATTCGGCCCGCTTTGTGATTGAATTCTGCCTACAGGGGATTTCCCAAGGGAGATTCGAGTGAAGCGCATCTTTTTAGTTTTCGCCGGAGTACTTTGTCTGGCGACAATTTCCTCCGGGCAGCAGGCTGCCGCCCCGGAAACGTCCACCAATCCATCCACGCAGCACGCGTCGAAACACCATCACAATCGGCACCATTCAAAGAAGCGCGGCGGAAAGCACCAGCACGCCGGGCATAAACCAACCACGTAAACCCGGCAACCCGTTTCAATCCGAGGGTGGAAAAATAAGGCGCAAATCGAGGCAGGCGGGCCCGCAGATCAGAACTCAACGAAAGTGAAAAGCAAAGAGGGCCCTCCATGAGGGCCCTCTTTTTATGTTTTGCTGCGTCGCTTGGCGAGCGGATTAGACTTCAACCAGTTCGTTCGCGACTCGCACCGCAAGAGCGGTGTGCTCAGTTGTCTTGCGCTTCTAAGCCCGGTGGATTCATGCAACCCTCCGGAGCTCAAGGAGCTCACACGTTGCTTGTACGCCCGGGAGACGCGCAGCGCAAGCGAAAAGAAGAAAAAAGCGAACCCGGCCGTATCTCGCGCATTCTCAGCGGATTGACTTGTGGATTCCTTGCCTCCGCGAATCCGTTCGGCGTTGAGATCATCTCAAAAGTGCTCGGCGGCACCAATCATCTCCGCTTCGCCTAACTTTTTTCTTTCGCGAGAGTGACCGCGGACCCACTCCATCCATATATTGTTATAGTGTCGTTGCCGAATTCGATTTCCAGCACGTCGTCAGGATTAGCAGAGAGAGGCCCAGCGGTCATGATCCTGACTGTTTGCTGACCCGACAGAACGTGATGTTCTCCCCAGGGCTCAAGTAGAAGGTCGATATTTCGAGCGCTGGGATTGCGGAGGCGAATGCTGTAGGAAATCGGGCTCATAGGCATCTATTTGAGGAGATCGGCAACGTAATTCATCAGGCGGGACGCGATATGCCGGGCGTTCCCAAGAAAAAAATAAACGGAAAATTACTTGATGAAAAGTGTTTCCCGAAGCTGATCGCGGCCCACGAACGACTTCATGGTGCGAAACCGGCCGAACAGATCCTGAATTTCGCGGTTTTGATAAACCTTCTGCGCGGGAAAAATCGTCTTCGCCGACAATACTTGCAGCGTGGTTGTATCAGCCACCCGATAGCGCTGAAATCCCGCGGGCTTCTTGCTGTGAAACATTGCAAAAACCACGCCGCCCGGACGCAGCAGATCCGTAAGTTGCCCAATCATCAGCTTGGCCAGCGATGGCTCCATATAGTCCAATACGTCCCAAAGCAGCAACGCGTCAAATGAAGCCGCGGGGTATTGGAGATTTTCCTCCAGAAAACGCTTGGCTCGCGCTTCTGGCGCCCGTTCTGCGTAGTCTTCCGCTGTGAGATTCTCTTTTGCTTTGGCCTTGGCTTCTTCTTCCGCCAGAAACTGCGACCAGTCGCGCAGGATATCGTCGGAAGTAACGCGGAACCCACGCTCAATAAAAAAAGTCAGCGTGGTTTGCCAGGCCGGACCCAGATCAAGCAATGTGCCGCGGCCGAGCCCATCCAGATTCCAGAGAAATTCCTTCAGGCCGTTCGAACCCCGCGTGGTTTCCTGCGGTTCCGGCGGGCGATTCGTTCCGACCGCCATCACCGAACCGTTCCCTTTATGACCGCCGTGTTCACTGGCGAGCGGCCGTGCGCCCTGGCGGGCCGTCTGCGCGCCAATCCCAATTCCCAGTTTGTTCAGAAATCCCATGTCCTCAGTCCGCCCCCGCTACCGCCGCACCCGGAGCGGGTTTTTCCAGGTTGGCATCGGCATCTTTCGGTTTCGCGTTATCAAATTTCTTCGCAGGCGGGTTGTCCGCAGGGCGCGAGGGGGCTTTCCCCGCTTCCACTTTTCCGCGGAACTCCGCTCCATCTTCTATGGCAATCCGCTGCGAGCGAATGTCTCCATTGACCTTCGCCGAATTCCAGATCTGTACCCTCTCCGAGCCGTCGAGTTTCCCCTCCACGCGGCCGCGAATCACAATTTCGCGCGCGTCAATGTCGCCCTTCACGCTGGCGTTCGGCCCGACCGTAAGCACGGCATTGCGAAACGTCACTTTTCCTTCGACGTTTCCATCAATGAACAAATCTTCGCTTCCCGTTATTTCACCTTTGATCCGGATGCCCTGGCTGAGACACGCGACTGCGTTCGCAGACGTTGGAACGCTGGACAATTGTTTAGAATTAGCAGGTGCGGGAGCAGAGGGAGTAGTGGGATTCACAGGACTTGTGGAAATCTCATTCGAATTCTGAGGCCGACCATCTTCTTTTCGCCACATAAGGACACCTCGACGTTTGGGTTAGAGTCTCCAAAGTCGCTTATCGAGGGCTGGAAGCTTACCGCGACTCAGAAAGAACAACATATTACAGCACTTATGCGATGTAAATAGCAACCCAAGCTTTATTCCAAAATGGTGTGACCTTAGGGTTCACCCCGGCGCCGCCCGGCCAGCCAAGAAACGGCCATTCCCTTCTCCTATTTTTCGCCTGGACGGGGCCCGCCGCCCTCCCCGAAGGCCACCACCATGCCCACAATCTCATGCACAAACAACTCCTGAGACTTCCGCTTCTCCCACCAGTGCTCCGGGTCAAAATCCCCATCATGGGCTCCGGCGACGGAAACAGTGATCGTGGGTGGAAAGACCTTGTCAAAAACATACCGTGCGCGCCGGGCGTGATAATTCGAGGTCACCACAACTACGCTGTGAAAGCGGCGCTCCGCGCAGAGCCGTGAAAGGGCCACCGCCTCTTCCAAAGTATTCTCCGCGTCGTGTGGAAACCGGATGATTTTGTCTTTGGGAACTCCCCGCTCGATCAGGTCGTGTTCCTGGAGCTCCACCACCCCGGCGCCAGGACGTAGCCGCCGTCCGCTGGCAACCACCACCGGAGCCACGCCATGACGAATCAGTTCCGCTGCGTGAGTCGCCCGATCTGCATAGAAATTATCGTCGCCCAAAAGCAGCAATGCATCCGCGTGTGCAGCCGGCTGATCGATCACCCACCACTCCCCTGCGAATCGCAGAATCGGATGCCGCGCCGAATACAAAACCGCACAAAGCACCACGACAACAACAAGAATGATCAGGCTGACCAGCGCGCCGCCGCGTTCCGAGTTGCGCCGCGTGGAAAGCCTCATGTGTTGGGATCGACGGCGCGGAGCTGCTCGGCAGCCTGCTCCGGAAGCAAGGAGTTGAAATAAACTTCCTTAATGCTGTACGACTTGCTACGTTTTTCGAGGATCGGCATGATCTCGATGTGCCAGTGGTAATCCTCGGAGAGCGTCTTCCAGTATCCGGAAAGCTCCCCCTTCTTGTTCCGGGTGTTTGGAGCCGTATGGACAACCAAATGGAAGGAAGTCGCGATCTTTTCCAGCCGCCGAAGCACCCGCCCAAGCAGCGCGGCCAGTTGCCGCCGATTGGCCCCCGGGCGAGGCTGCTCGAAAAGGTGATTGTGCCGCCGGTGCAGGATCCAGATTTCAAAGGGAACGCGCGAAGCATAAGGACATAGGGCGTAATAATCCCCTTGCACATCCACGATGCGCTTCCCTTGCTTCTCTTCCTGGCGCACGATATCGCAAAACACGCACCGCTCTTTGTCCTTGAACCAGTCGTGCGCGGAGGCCAGTTCGTACTTGATGCGTCGCGGAACGAAAATTGTGGCGGTCACCTGTGAGTGGGCGTGACTCCACTCCTGCCCGGCCTGAGGTCCCTGGTTCTTGAACACCGTCACGTACTTGAACCGCGCATCCTTTTTCAGGTCGGCAATGCGCGAGCACCACACACCGAGCACATGATCGATTTCCTCGTCGCTGAAACTCGAAAAACGCTTGTCGTGCTGCGGGGTCTCAACCACAACTTCATGAGCGCCCAGCGGCCCCATTTTGTCGTAAATACCTTCCGCCGCGCGGCCCGGATCAATCTCCACACGATACAACGGCTCCGGATGAGGCAGCACGCGAACCTGCCATGGCCCTTCCGAAGGCCACGACAGAATTGCTTTTGCGTTCTCGATCGCCGGAGGATCGAATGGACATCCGCCTTCGCCCTCCTCCGGCCGTTCCCGCTGCCCGGATACAACCCAACTCTGTGTGACGGGATCTCTGCGAATTTCCATGGAGTTTTCTAGCGCGTATAGCGCGTGGGAGTCGGCCCTTCTTCCAGCCGGTGGCGATCCCAAATCGCGCCTTCGCGGCTGTAATAAGCCATTTCAAAATCCTGTGTAAGCTCGAGCGCATCCGTCGGGCACGCATCTTCACAAAGTCCGCAGAACATGCAGCGGGAAGTATCGTAAGTAAATGTCGTGAGAACCTTGCGGCGCGTGGCGGCATCCCGCTCCCAACCAACCACAATCAAATTCTCAGGGCACGCCAGCGCACAAAGATTACAGGAGATGCAAAGCGTCTCCCCGTTTTCCGGATGGTTGTTCAGCCGCGGCGCCCCGCGATACCGCTCTGCCACCATCGGCCGCTCCAGCGGATATTGCTCGGTGTAAACGTTCGCTGGATGCTGCGTCCGGAACGTGACACCCATCCCCTTGAGCACATCCAGCTGGAAAAGCCGCCCAAGCAGTTCCTTCATGTTCACAGTCTCTTTTGCCAATCGCCGGATGTCAAGGTTTCTCGGGCGTAGTTTCGCCCACGCGAACTCGGTGGGCGCATACGAAGGTGCAGAGAGCGTGATATTCTCAGTCACCAAACAATGAGCGATCAGGAATTCATGCAAATGGCACTGGACGAAGCCCGGGCGTCCGCCGAAGCCGGCGAAGTCCCCATCGGTGCTGTGCTGGTCTATCGCGATGCGGTGCTAGCGCGCGGCGGCAACCGCACCATCCGCGAGTGCGACCCCACCGCCCATGCCGAAATCGTAGTCCTGCGCGAAGCCGCGCAAAAGCTGGCAAATTACCGCCTGACAGATACAACCCTCTACGTAACACTCGAGCCGTGCGCCATGTGCGCGGGAGCCATCGTCCAAGCACGCGTCCCTCGCGTGGTCTACGGCGCCGACGATCCAAAAGGCGGCGCCTTCCGCACCTGTTTCGAACTCCTGACCAGCCCGAAGCTGAATCATCAAGTGGAAGTCAAACCAGGCGTCCTCGCAGAAGACGCCAGTTCCCTGCTCCAAACTTTTTTTGCAGCCCGCCGCTAGATTTCCCGCAGAAACCCAAGATGTTGCATCGCAATTTGTTCCGAACGCGGCATAGCCCCACCGGTGGCCTGTCTGCTAAAATAAAGTTCCTGACCGCGGAGAGGTGACTGAGCGGTTGAAAGTACTCGCCTCGAAAGCGAGCGTACGGGAAACCGTACCGTGGGTTCGAATCCCACCCTCTCCGCCATTTCTTGTGTTGCGCCTTCCATTCCGATGTTCAATTCGTTGGGCTGCGCATCTAAGTTATGTGGCTGTTGTTTGGAGCAGGAATTCCGGTCACAATAGGGGTTCCGCCGCCTCCGCCCTTGAGGGCACATGTTTTTCCACACCATCGAGCAAGTCCGGCGCTTCTCTAAAATTCTCGGAGGGTTTACGCTTCTGGGGCTGGGAGCGGTTATGCTGGTCACGCCGGGGCCCGGCTGGCTGGTCATTTTTCTGGGCCTGACGCTGCTGGCGGCGGAGTTTGTGTGGGCGCGGCGATTGATGGACCGGATGAAACAGCAGGGCACACGATGGAAGGATTCGGTCTTGCGTTCACGCAAAACGAATCCGGCCGATTCGGCGTGAACTGCGGATCTCCTGAGGACAACTTCAAATGACAAGCGAATGGAAGGGCAAGTGGGCGCTGGTTACCGGTGCGAGCGCGGGGATTGGTGTGGCTCTCGCGGAAGAGCTTGCGGCGGGAGGGACGCATCTGGTGCTGACGGCGCGGCGTCTTGATCGGCTGCAGGAGGTTGCGGACGGCCTACGGAAAAAACATAGCATTCAGACGCAGGTGGTCGCGGCGGACCTGGCCAAGCGCGAAGCGCCGCAGGAAATTTACGCGTTCACAAAAGAAAAGGGATTGCGCATCGACCTGCTGATCAACAACGCGGGATTCGGGCAATACGGCGAAGTGCCGGAGGTGGAAACGCAGCGGTTACTGGACATGGTGGAAGTGAATTGCACCGCGGTGGTGCATCTGACGCGGCTCTTTCTGCCCGAGATGGTTGCGCGGCGCAGTGGCGACATTTTGATTCTTGCTTCGACGGCCGCGTTTCAAGCTGTGCCCTACATTTCCACCTATGCGGCGACGAAGGCGTTCGATCTTTTTTTCGCGGAAGGTTTGGCGGAAGAGATGAAGCCGCACGGGATTCGCGTTTGCGCGTTGTGCCCTGGCTCAACGGAATCGGAATTTCACGCGGTGGCCGATCAAGAGCAGTTCACCGCGCGAAATATGGAAACCGCGGACAAGGTGGCGCGAACCGGCTTACAGGCGCTCGCCGCCGGGAAGAGCTACGTCATCTCCGGATTGGGCAATTATTTGGGGGCGCACTCGCAGCGCCTGGTGCCGCGCCGTCTGGTGACGCGCGTGGCTGCAAACATGTTTCGCCCCGGCAAAAAGGCGCGCTAAGCCCGCTCTGATTGAAAATGTCTCCGGTTCACCCACTTGGAGCCTGTCCCCTCACCCCTCTGCAACTCTAACCCTTTGACGGGGTTTGATTTAGAGTAGACCTTGCGGCGCTGACTGGCCGCGCCAGACAGCGGCGGCCTGCCCGGGAACTTTCTCCGCCCCGCCGGGGAATAGTTAGATAAGGCAGGCGTCACATCAGGAGATGCGCATATCGAGTCACAGGAGAGAGACGACGTCCTGCTGAAGCGCTCGGCCAGGGGCGATGAAGATGCCTTCACGCAACTGTACCGGCGCAACCAGGCGCAGATTTACCGGTTCGCGCTGCGCATGACCGGCCAGACCTGGGCGGCGGAAGAGATTGTGCAGGACGTGTTCATGACCCTGGTGCGCGAGCCGAAAAAATATGATCCTGCCCGCGGCCCGCTGGGAGCGTTTCTTTACGGGATTGCGCGGAATCGGGTGATGAAGCACCTGGAGCGGCTGCCGCGCGAGTTTTCGCTGGAAGTGAAGAACGGCGAGGGTGACATGCAGATGCTTGACGTTGCCGACGACCGAACGCCCGCGCACTGGGCGGAAATTCGCGAGCGGCGAGAGCGGGTGCGCTCGGCGGTGTTGTCGTTGCCGCCGGAATTCCGGGAAACCGTGGTCCTCTGCGAGCTGGAAGAGATGAGCTATGAAGAGGCCGCGCAAGCGCTGGAATGCCCGATCGGCACGGTGCGTTCGAGGCTGCACCGGGGACGCGCGCTGCTGCTGGCGAAGCTGGAAATGCTGCGGGAAGCCCCGAGGCGGGCAAACGCCGGACACTAAGGATTTTTGGGAGAAGTGAGGATGAATTGTGAAGAATTTTCCATCGTGGGGCTGGATCGGGATCTTGATGCCGAGGGAGTCGATTTCACGGCGGCCTTCGAACACTTGCGGAATTGCCCGCACTGCGCGGCGCTCTATGAAAGTTCACTGGCGCTGCGCTCTGATTTGCGGGGACTGGGACAACTGACTGCCGATGCGACGACCCCTTCCCGCGTGGAGATGCGGCTGCGCCAGGAATTCAGAACCCGGCACACCACGGAGAAAGGCCGCGGCAGGGCAGTGGTGGCAAGTTGGCTGCTTGCGGCCGCGACGCTGGTGCTTGTGGCAGGTTCGCTAGTCCTCTGGCAGAGACATGGCAGTGTGAACACCGCGAAAACGCAGAAGCCGCCTACGACGCCAGTTGCCCTTCGCTCTGTTGCCACGGGGCCAGAACTCGGCGGCACGCTGATTGCCGAAAATGATGGCGACGAATTCGCCCTGATTCCCGGCGCGATCCCCGGAACGCTGGACGACACCACTGTCGTACGGGTGCAGATGGAACGCGGCTCGCTGGGTGCGCTGGGATTGTCGGTCAATGAAGAGCATGCGAACGATGTGGTGCAAGTGGATTTGCTGCTCGGTGCCGATGGCCAGCCGCAGGCGTATCGCCTGCCACAATCAAGCGATTGAGTTTCGCGCGGCTCGCTCGCCACGCTCGGGAGAGAAGCAACAGGAGAGAAGTAGAGGAGAATCTGGAATGAACAGGAAATGGATTTTATCGGTTTTCACGGCGGTCCTGCTTAGCAGCGCCGTCGCGCTGAACGCGCAGGAACCGCCGCCGGGTCCGCCGCCGCAGGATGAGTTTGTGCCGGGCGGGCCGCTCGGTGCGCGCATGAAAATCCTGGGCTTCGAGGAAATGCATCCCGGAAAAGTGGTGACAGGCGCGCCCTATTCCGCGGTCGGCGTCACCGAAACGACGCAGACTCTTGCGGACGGCACCACCATCGACCGCAAGATTCAAGCCAACATATTCCGCGATGGACAAGGGCGCGTGCGCCGCGAGACCACGCTTCCGGTCATCGGGCCGCTGGTGGCCAGCGGGAAATCCAACTCCTTCGTGATGATTCACGACCCGGTTGCCGGCACCGCGTTTATTCTTCATCCCGATACCAAGATCGCGGACCAGTTGCCCGCGTCGCACCGCGGCCAAAAGAATCCTGGCGGTTTGCAGGATAAGTTTGCCGCCCACATCCAGCAGGAAATCGCCAATGGCACCGTGAAGAAGGAAGATCTGGGCACGCAGACGATCAACGGCGTTGCCGCCCAGGGAACCCGTTACACGCACACCATTCCTGCCGGACAGATCGGCAACGACAAGCCCATCAGCGCCGTCACCGAGCGCTGGTATTCGGCGGATCTGCAAGTGGTGGTGAAGAGCACGCGGACCGACCCGCGCTTCGGCTCAACCACATACACTCTGACGAACATTCAGCGGCAGGAGCCCGCGGCCACGCTGTTTGCGGTGCCGTCGGACTACACCGTCCGGCAAGGCCATCCGCATGGCAGGGGCAACATGAGATATGGCCCCGCCGGACAGGCTCCCGCGGGCGTTGCGGCGCCTCCGCCGGGCGAATAATCTGCGGCTCAAGGTCTTCTCTCCTGAAGACGGCACGCCCTTGCTGCAGCTACCCCCATTGCTGCAGTGAGGGCGAAGTCGTTTTTGGAGACGATTTGAGGGGTTGGTTTTATGATTGAGAAAAGCGTTAAGATTGGGACCATGGAAGAGAAAGACCTCGCCGAACAGTTGATCCTGGAGGGCTATGCGCACTTGTATGTGTGGGAAGACGGCCCTGGCGTGGAGTATCGCGAGCACACGCATCGCGCGGAATCGGCTCATATCATTCTGAACGGCGAAATGAGCATGACAATGAACGGCGAGACGAAAACCTACCGCACCGGCGACCGCTGCGATCTGCCCGCCGGGATTATGCACTCGGCCAGAACCGGGCCGCATGGCTGCCGTTACCTGATCGCCGAGCGTTGAAATAATCCTGATTCAAGTAGTCGAGTTCGAGCAGGCCCGATCGAGCAATTCGATCACGTGCAGAACTTCCTGTCGCGTTTTGTGAATTTCGACGCCGGCGCGCAATTGCAACAGACATCCCGGATTCGCCGTGGCGATGATTTGCACATTGGTCGATCTGGCGCAGGTCATTTTTTCGGCGAGCAGGTCGAGCGACGCCCGCGTTTGTGTCACGTTGTAGACACCCGCCGAGCCACAGCAGATGTCCGCGAAGGGTAACTCCACCAATTCCACTCCGGGAATCGCGCGCAACAACTGGCGCGGCGCTTCGCGAATCTTCTGCCCGTGCAAAAGATGGCAGGAATCCTGATAGGTGACCCGTGCGGAGATTGGCTTCAGCGAGGCAGCGAGGCCCAACTCCGCGAGAAACTCGGTGACGTCGCGCGTTTTTTTCGCTTGTGCGGCTGCTGCGGAGTATTCCGGCTCGCCGGCGGTGAAAAAATGGTCGTACTCTTTCAGCGTGGAGCCGCAGCCGGCGGCGTTGGTCACCAGTGCGTCAAAATTCGCAGCGGCGAACGCCGTAATGTTCCGGCGCGCCAGGGCGCGGGCTACATCGCGCACACCCGCATGAGCCGCCAAGGCGCCACAGCAGAATTGCCCGTCAGGGACCACCACTTCGCAGCCGTTGGCGGTGAGCACGCGGATCGTCGCTTCGTTCAAAGCGGTGAACGTCACATTGGCCACGCAGCCCGCGAAGAAGGCGACACGGGCGCGGCGGGTGCCCTGCGCGGGAAAGGTTTTGCCCAGTTGATCGAAAAAAAATTGGTGATCGACTGGTGGCAACAATATGTCTCTTTCAGCCAGTCCGAGCAATTTCAGAATTCCCGTGGCCCGGGCGGCGGCCTGCAAGCCGGAGCGCTGGTAGAACCGCAGAATTTTCGCCACCATCGTGATCCGCTCGGGATACGGCAGCAGGCGGCGATACACAAAATTCCTTGCCAGGCGAGAGAACAACGGACGTTTGAAGTCCCGCTCGATTCGCGCCCGCGCGTGCTCCACCAGCATTCCGTAATTTACGGCCGAAGGGCACGCCGATTCGCACGAGCGGCAATCGAGACATTTATCAATGTGATCGACGAACCCCTCGGAGACGGGGAGTTCGCCCTGGTCGACCAGCATCATCTGGCGAATCCGGCCGCGCGGCGAATCCGCTTCCAGTTGCCACAGACGGTAGGTCGGGCAATGGTTCAGGCACAGGCCGCAGTGCACGCAGCGCGAATAATCTTCGTAGACTGGAATCGCGCCGGGGATGAGTTGCTGCGTCGCCACGATCAGATGCCTCCCACGAAACGCCCGGGCGCGAAGATATTGTGCGGGTCGAAGGCCTGCTTGACTCGCTGCATCAGTGCAAAATCCCCGCGTCTTGTGCCCCACAGACTGATCCTGTTTTTCAACCAGAGAGGAGCATGCAAGAGCGTGGCACTCCCTTTCTTCGCTTCCACGCGCGAAAACAGCTCGGAGACCAGTCGTTCCAACGCTGCGTTTGTTTGCGCATCCTCGTTGTCGGCAAGCAGGGCCAGGTAGGCGATGTTGCAGGCACGCAGAGTAAACGCTGAATGCAGCGGCAATTTCTGCGACAGCCTTAGTAATTCGGTTAGGTCACCGGCAGCAAACTGTGGCAGGACGATTCGAAGTAAGGCGGCGCTGGGCGCGGCCGAACGGAGCCAGTCGAATGCTTCCCGCAGGGCGCCGCTCATTTGTTGCGAGCTTTGCTCGTCGAGTGTCTCGCTGCGTGATGGTTGCGGCTGATCGGAGCGCTCCCGCAATTCGCGCTGGATTCGCCCAATCACCGCCGCGTTTCCTTCGAAAGAGGCGAACACGTGCCATTCGCCCGCCGCATGCGATTCCGGGACGATGCCGCCGTCTTTATCAAAAAACGCCGCGAGCAGGGCCCCAAATTCAGGGTCGAAAAGTTCGAGGTTTGAAAACGGCAGGCCAGAATTGAACAGCGCAGCGTGGAAATTCAGCGCCGCTTCTAGCGTTGGGAAACTTGCAAGATACGAGCGGCGCAATTCCGGTAGGGGAAACGTTCGAAAGTTGAGCCGCGTGATTACCCCGAGGGTGCCGAGCGACCCGATCAAAAGTTTGTGCAGGTCATAGCCGGTCACGTTTTTTACAACGCGGCCGCCGCTCTTGCAGTGCTTTCCCGTGCCATCCACAAATTCCGCGCCGATCAGAAAATCGCGCGGCGTGCCGTACTGCCGGCGGAGAGCGGAGTCAATCCCCGAAGCGATCGCGCCCCCAACCGTGGACGTCGCGCTGCAAGGTACGGCCAGCGGCAGGAATTGGTTTTTCTCGGCCAGCACTCTTGCAAGTTCATGTAGCGGCAGACCCGCGTCCACGCTGACCGTCAGGTCGCCGGGATCGTAGTGCGCAATCCGGCGTAGATCGGTCATGCCCAGCGCCAGGTCGTATCGCTGTGGCGGCATCCCCAATTCCAGCTTGCTGCGCGATCCGCACGCGACTACCGCCAGTTTTTCTGCGGCCGCAAAACTCACAATTTCTGCTGCTTCTTCCGCCGAGCGCGGCTGCAGGACTGCCATTGGCGTGCGCCCGCCGATAGCAAAATCCCGCAGCGAGGACTCGGAAGCCCGCACGCGATCGCCGCCTACCAGCTTTTCCAGGCGGGTGGACAGATCCGCGACGCTGCTCATGGCCGCACCCCGGCAGCCTGTCCGGTTTTGCGGACGCGAATTTCCCCGCAACCCTTGCTCAGCGGAAAAATCTTTCCGGGATTCAGCGACGAATCGGGATTGAACGCGTCGTGAATCCGTCGCATCAGGTCAAAATCCGCGTCGGTGAAAAGCAGCGGCATCAATTCGTTCTTTTCCATGCCCACGCCGTGCTCGCCCGTCAGCGCGCCGCCCAGCGAGACACACATGCGGATGATTTCCTGGGCGGCGGCGATGGCGCGCTTGAATTGTTCCGTGTCCCGCGGATCATAGAGAACAATCGGATGCAGGTTCCCATCGCCCGCGTGAAAAATATTGCCGATCTGGAAGCCATACTTCTTTCCGATCGCATGAATCTGTTCGAGCGCTTCCGGCAGCTTCGATCGAGGAATCACGCCATCGAGAACGTAATTCGACGGCGCCAGCCGGCCCAGCGCGCCGAATGCGTTCCTCCGCCCTTTCCACAGAAGTTCGCGCTCGCGATCATCGCGCGCGGTGCGGACTTCCCGCGCGCGGTTGGCTTTGCAAATTTCCGCGATTGCGGCGGCTTGCGACTCCGCTGCCTCGCGCAGGCCTTCGACTTCAATTAACAGGACCGCCGCACTGTCGCGGGGAAACCCGGCGTGGATATAGTCTTCGACCGCGCGCAACGTCCAGCCGTCGAGCATTTCGCATGCCGAGGGCGTGATGCCGCTCGCGGTCATCTCCACGACCGTCCGCGAGGCGTCGCCCACTTCGTCGAAAATCGCCAGCAAGGTCTTCACGGCCTCGGCTTTGCGCGAAAGCTTTACGGTAATTTCCGTCACCAGCGCCAGGGTGCCTTCGCTGCCCACAAACGAGCCACAGAGGTCGTAACCCGGCGCATCGCCGTGGCGGCTGCCAACGCGCACGATTTCGCCATCAGGCAACACAAGTTCCAGCGCGGCTACGTGGTTCGTCGTCAATCCATACGCCAGCGTGTGCGGCCCGCCGGAATTTTCCGCGACATTCCCGCCAATGGTGCACGACTTCTGGCTCGACGGATCGGGCGCGAAATACAAACCGGCGTGCTCCACCGCGCGGGTGATGTCGAGATTCACCACGCCGGGCTGTACCACCGCGCGGCGGTTTTCCAAATCCAGATCTAGGATTCGATTCATTCGCGCGAAAACGATCATTACGCCGCCGCCGCGGGCCAGCGCTCCGCCGGAAAGCCCCGTGCCCGCGCCGCGGCCGACCACCGGCACCTGATATTTCGCGGCAAGCTTCACAATCCGCGAGACATCGTCGGTGGTGTGCGGGAAGACGACCACTTCTGGCCGCGCCTTTTCCACCGAGCCGTCGAATTCATACAGCAGCAAATCTTCTTTCTGGGACAAGACGTTCGTGGGTCCGAGAAGCGATTTCAATTCACGAATGAGAGCGGGGTCCATGAGGGGCCGGCGACAATCGCGCGCGGCGTTCCCACTATAGTAATTCACGCAGCACGCTGGCAATGGCGCTCTAGGGCGGTCCGTGCTGTGCTAGTGTAAGAGGACCAAAAACATAAGAGGACGCGCATGGCCAAATCGAAAGTGTTTGCAACCCATCAACTGTTTGACGATGCCCGGCAAATCCTGGAGGCAGCTTGCGACGTGGAGTATTGGACGAACGAAGAGCGCCCGCCGCGTGAAGAAGTGCTGCGCCGTGTGAAGGACAAGGAAGGCCTCGTCTGCCTGCTAACCGAAAAGGTGAACGACGAACTTCTCCGTGCCGCTTCGAAATTGCGTATCGCCGCGAACGTCGCCGTCGGCTACGACAACATCGACGTTGACACCTGCACGAAGCGCGGCGTGGTGGCCACCAACACGCCGGGTGTGCTCGACGAAACGACCGCGGATTTTGCCTGGACACTGATGATGGCCGTGGCGCGGCGCCTCGCGGAAGGCGAACAACTCGCCCGCTCTGGCAACTGGAAAGGATGGAATCTCGACCAGTTGTGTGGCACCGACATCTGGGGCAAAACGCTTGGCCTGGTGGGATTCGGCCGCATCGGCCGCGCCGTCGCGCGCCGCGCCTTCGGCTTCCACATGAAAGTAATCTACACCGACGCGGTGAAGGCGCCCGAAGAAGTGGAGAAATCCCTCAACGTGCAATTCTGCGATATGAACGCGCTCCTCGCCGAATCCGATTTCATCAGCCTGCATGTTCCGCTGATGCCCGAAACGCGCGGGTTGTTCGATGCGCCGAAATTTTACCGGATGAAGCCGACCGCGTTTCTGATCAACACCTCGCGCGGCCCGGTGGTGGAAGAAGCCGCCCTCGTCGCGGCGCTTGACGCCAAGAAAATTGCCGGCGCGGCGCTGGACGTCTACGAAAATGAGCCGTTCATTCACTCGGGGCTGAAGCGCCCCAACGTTGTGCTGGCCCCGCACCTGGCGTCGGCGTCGCTGGAAACGCGCACGAAAATGGCCGTGATGGCGGCGAACAACGTGGTTGCTCTGTTCACGGGGCAGATGCCGCCGAACATGCTGAATCCCGCGGTTCTGAAGAAATCCTGAGTCTTCGAATGCCACCGCCATGAAGGACGGAAAGCAACTCGCGCGGGAAATTTTTCGCGACACGCTGGCCGCGCTGGACATCCCGCGCATGATGGAGCTGAAACTCACGCTGGCGGGTTCCGTCCTGACGCTGGATGACGCCTCGATCGATCTCTCTGCCTTCTCTTCGATGTTTGTCGTCGCCATCGGCAAAGCCGCGCATGCGATGGCCGCCGGCTTCCGATCTTTTCTGCCGGACTTCTATCAATTCAAGGGAGTGGTCGCGGCTCCGACAAAACCGGCAACACCAGTTCTTGGCCTCGAATATTTTGTTGCCGGCCATCCTAATCCGAACGAAGACAGTTGGCGCGCGGCGGAGGCGATTCTGTCGCTGCTGCGCCGCGCCGATGAGCGCAGCGTGGTTTTCTTCTTACTGTCCGGCGGAGGTTCCGCGCTTACCGAAATGCCCATTGTCCCGGGAATGCGACTGGAAGACTTGCAAGCGGCGAATCACGCACTGGTAACGTGCGGCGCGCCGATCGAAGCGATGAACACCGTGCGCCGCCATCTTTCCGCCGTGAAGGGCGGACGCCTGGCGGTCGCCGCCGCGCGCGCAACGAAAATAACACTGGCGGTGACCGACGTGCCCGTCGGCAAGGAACACGCCCTCGCCTCCGGACCAACCGTTCCCGATCCCACCACAATTGCGGATACGAATCGCATTATCGATCAATATGGATTGCGAACGAAATTCCCGGACGTGTTGGTCCGCTGGCTGGATGCGGGGAAAATGCCCGAAACTCCGAAGCCCGGCGATCCCGCTTTCCGCAATGCACATTTTCATCTTCTGCTCGGCATGCACGATCTCTTTCACGTCGCGCACCACGCCTCCGAAGCGCGTGGCTACGTCACATGCTGCGACAATTCGACCGACGATTGGCCGGTGGAGAAGGCAGCCGAGGCATTGCTGAGAAAATTGGAAGAGTGGAAGAGCGAAAATCCCGGCCAGCGCGTGGCGTTGATAGCTGATGGAGAACTGAGTTCGCCGGTGACCGGCAACGGCCTCGGTGGGAGGAATTCCGCGTTCGTGCTTTCGTGTGTCGAAACAATTGCCGGCCGTAAAATCACCGTCCTGAGCGCCGGCACGGATGGAATGGATGGCAATAGCCCCGCCGCGGGGGCGGTGGCCGATGGAGAAACTCTAGCTCGCGCAAAAGCGCTTGGCCTCGACCCAGTCGCAGCGTTCCAGCAAAGCGACGCTTACACTTTTTTTGAAAAACTCGGCGACGCGATTCTCACCGGGCCCACTGGCAACAACCTGCGCGATCTCCGCATCCTTTTGGCAGAGCCCTAGCTTGTATTTCTTACCAGGCAGCACAAGAGGGCTGCGACTCTTTTGGAGTGCGGCGGCTCTGCCGCCGCTTTTGAGATTGCAGCCACGCTAAAGAATTTGGATTGGGACTAACCGGTGAAACCTCAAAAGCGGGAGCAGAGCTCCCGCACTCCAAAGGTGGAAGCTAGCCCGAATCTTTCGGCAGCGTGTTGCGGATCGATTGATTACTGCTTGGGTGCGGGCGGCAGCCGCTTTTCGATTTCCTTCAGGCGATCGTTCATTTCCTGAACCAGTTGCTCGAGGTGAACCAGCCGTTCATCCCCGCTCGCCTTCTCGTTTTCATTTCCGTCCGGCTTCATCATGCCGTGCGGGCCGCCCTTGGCCAGCGGGTTCTTCAGCCGCTCGATCTGTTCCTTGATCGTGGGCTGCATCTCGATGCTCAGGTTCTTGCTCTGCAGCATGGCTTCCAGTGCGGGAATCGCCGAGGCATCGCCGCGGCTGCCGAGCGCATAGATCGCCGTGCGCCGAATCGGAAAGTGCGAATCCTGCAGGTAGCCCGCAATCAGCTGCGTGAGATCCTTGTTGTCCTTCTGCAAGCGCGCCAGGCTGCCGACGGCCGCCTTGCGCGTATCCATGTCCTTGCCGGGCGCCGCCCATTCGCGGAGCAGCGGCACAGCCTTATCGTCGCCGAGAGAACCAAGCCCATTCAACGCAGCATCACGCAAAAACCCGTCGGGCGAATCGGCGTTCACCGCTGCTACCAGGGTTTCGTACGCGCCAGCTCCCTTGATGCGGCCGATAGCGCGTAAAGCCGCTCCCCGCGCGCGATACGAAGCATCCTCGCGCGCCACGGTCTGCAAACGCGCGATGACGCCCACGTCATCCTTGAAATTTTCCAGGGCCAGCACGATGCTCCCCCGCACCCACGGCTCCTTCGCAGAGTTCAACGCATCGAGCAGTTGTTTTGCGGCTGCTGCGCCGCCAAGCTCTCCCAGCGAACTTGCCGCGGTCCGGCGCACGCCGCTGCTCTTGTCGCTGCGCAGCGCCTCACCCAAAGCGGCGGCGGCTTCGTCGTCACCCTTGAGTTTCGCAAGCGCCTCTGCGGCATCCGCCCGGTCCGCCACTTCGCCCGCGTTCTTCAATTGGTAGAGCAGTTCCTTCTTTTCCTTCTTGAACTGCGCAGATTTCAGGATTTGCGTTCCCTTGTCGAAAAGCACCATCAGCGGCGCGGAATCCGCCGGGAACGTAAACACCTCCGACTCCTGCGTCACATGAATGGGATAAAGTTTTGGCCCCGTCGCCGTGGTGATTTCCACCTCCACCGGCACATTGAACAAGCCAACATGACCTTCACGCTTCTGCGTTTGCTTTACTGTCAGCGCGACCTGCTTCTTTGCTGCATCATAGGTATAGCCCAACTCAAATTTCGGCGCGCCCGCTCCATAAATCCACTGCTCGAAAAACGCGTCCACGTTCGCGTGCGTCGCTTCCTCGATGGCTTTCGTCAGGTCCGAAGTCATCACGTTCTTCCCGCGATTCACTTCCAGGTAATGCTTCAGTCCCGCGTAAAACGCATCTTCCCCAAGCTGCCGCCGGAGCATATACAGCACCCAGCCGCCTTTGCCGTACGCGTTGCCGTCGAACTCCTCGGACTCTTCAAAGTTGTAGCGCACGATCGGCTTGTCATAGAGAGAATGCATCGCAAACCATTCCCTCGTGCCCTCCCACCGGTCGTAGTCCGCGGTGTCTTTTCCGAAATGCGACTCCGCCCACACCGTTTCCATGAACGTGGCGAAGCCTTCGTTCAGCCAGATGTCGCCCCAATCCTTGGTGGTCACCAGGTCGCCGAACCATTGATGTCCCAGTTCATGCGAAATCAGCGGATCTTCATTCTGCTCGTATTCGGGCACCAGCTTCGGGTTGCGCAGCGAGTCCGCGGTGTTGGTCGTTGCGCTGGAATTCTCCATGCCGCCGGCGACGAATTCGTCCACCATCGCCTGTGAATATTTCTCCCAGGGATAGTCCACGCCCAGCTTTTTGCTGAACAGCTCGATCATCGCCGGCGTCCGGCTATAGCTCGGGTTCAAGCGGTCGCCGCGATCCTTGGGCGCGTAGTAAGTCACCGGAATATTTCGCCAGGAGTCCTTCACCTCCACAAATTCACCGGCCACCACGGTGATCAGATACGTTGAACTCGGCTGCGACTCCCGCCACGTCCAGGTTTTCATGCCGTCGCTTGCGTCGGTGACGCCGATCAGCTTGCCATTCGAAATCGTCTGCCAGCTCGCGGGGACGGTCAGGATCGTCTCGGTCGTCAGGCGATCGTTCGGGTAGTCATACGTCGGCAGGTAGTAGCGGGTGTCCTCCGATTCTCCCTGCGTCCAGATCTCCAAGGGCCGGTGGGGATAGTCCTTGTCGGGCAGGATGAAATAGAGGCCCTTGGTCGGCACGCCCTGGTACTTGATCTCGACGTCGTATTTCGCGCCGGCCTTCGCGCCTTTCGGCAGAGTAACCACCAGCTTGCTGTCGGTGGTCGAAAATTTCGCGGCATTCTTGTTGAGCCGCACGCTTTCGATCTGCAGCCCAACCGAATCAAACGAAATGTTTTCCAGGCCGTCGTGCAGCAGGGCCAGGGAGTGGGTCACGTCGCCAATCACCTTCTTCTGCTCCGGCTCGAAGCGCAACGCGATTCTCGAGTGCTGCAAATCGTAATCCTTGCTGCGCGCATACGGCTCATCCGCGCGCAGCAATCCTGCGCCGCTCAACAGCCACATCGCACAGAGAACTGCGCCCGCAATAAAGATTCGCAGCCCGTCCCCGAAGTTCCGCCTGATCATTCCGCCGCTCCTTAAGAAGTTTTCCTATGAATTCAGCAATTCCAGGTGAAGAATCTTATGGCCCGCATGCTCTAAAGTTTCGACGGCAACAGGAATTTCCTCCTGTTGTACCAGCAGGTAGTCCGTGTCAAACGTGGAAATCACAAAAATTCCCACGCCGACGCGCGCAAGGGGATTCGCCAACGCCGCCACCACGCCCGTCTCGTCAAATGAAAATGGCCCGTGTACCTTGAACATCCGCCACCCGCGAGACGCGTCGAGTTCGGCCGGAACGTTCGTTTCCGCCGTAACCACGGAAAGTTCCTCGCGCGTGCGCGTCACCGAAAAAAATGCTGCCCCGGCGGCCCATGAAGGGATCCCAGCGTCGCAAGGAAATTTCGCGATCGCGTAACGCCCTTCCATAATAGAAAGTGTAAGTGTGCGATTTGCGGGCGGCATGCGGCGCTAGAGCAAGCTCCTCGTTGTGCCGCCGTCGATAGCCAGCGAGACGCCGTTGATGTAGCCCGCTTTTTCGGAAGCGAGAAACGCCGCCACCGACGCGAACTCTTCCGCCGTGCCCAGGCGTCCCGCGGGAATCAGCTTCTTCCATCCGGCAAACACCTCTTCGGGCGTGGCGCCGGTGCGCCCGGCCATCATACCCGCCAGATCATCCAGGCGGTCGGTGCGCGTGTAGCCGGGGCAAACGTTATTCACGGTAATTCCATGCGCGCCGTATTCATTGGCAAGCGTGCGCATCAGGCCGGTCACTCCCGCCCTCAGCGAGTTCGAAAGCAGCAGCCCTTCCACCGGTTGTTTCACCGAATACGAGGTGATGGTCAGGAATCGGCCCCACTTGTTTTTTTGCATTCGCGGCAGAGTCTCCTGGGCAAAATAGACCACGCTCATCAGCAGTTGGTCTGTCCACACGCGCCAATCTTCCACCGTCGTGGCGCTGAACAATTTAGACGGAGGCCCGCCGGTATTGGTGACACAAATGTCTACCCTGCCGAATCGTTTCTCGATGTCGCCGACAAACCGCGCGACTTCCGCGGCCTTCCCGACGTCCACCACCTGCCAGAAAACCTCGCGGCCGCTTGCCGCATGAATCTCAGAAGCGGCGGTTTTCAGGTCCGCCTCCGTGCGCGCGCAGATGGCAAGTTCCGCGCCTTCGCGGGCCAATTCCTCGGCCACCGCCCGCCCCAGTCCCTTGCTCGCCGCGGCCACAATTGCCACGCGCCCGCGCAACCCCAGGTCCATTCCGGCCTCCACGCACAAACCCCAATGTTCTCTTGAACGGCGGAGACCCGTCAAATCGGGGCTATTCGCTTAGACGCCTCAAAGAATAACGAAGGTTGTGAAATAATTCCTCAAGGCGGCTCAACAGCCTTTTACTATTTGCAGACAAACGGCGGGACAAAAAAGAGGTTTCCATGAATGTAGCCGACTTTCGGAGGATCGCGCTCAGCCTTCCGGGCGCCGAGGAAAGCTCGCACATGGGGCAGCCAGACTTTCGCGTGGACGGCAGAATCTTCTCGACGCTAGCCTCCGCCAAGCAGGGTTACGGCAACCTGATGCTCACGCTCGAGCAGCAAACCTCATTCGTCGAGGAGATGCCCGAAGTGTTCCTGCCCATCCCAGGCGGTTGGGGCCGGATGGGAATGACCCACATCCGCCTGGCCGAGGCAAGCGAGGACGTCCTTTACGGCGCTCTGCACACAGCGTGGAAGTTGCGCGTCGAGAAAGACGCCAAATCGGGCAAAAAGAAAGGCTCGTCCAAAGATGGACTCGCGGCGCAAAAGCGAAAAAGTAAAAAGCACTGAACCCCAGCCCTTGTGATCGGCTCGCGACAGTCTCGAAAATTTGCGCTGCGGGGCCGCCGCGCACTAAGATGCGGGTAAAGCAAGGATCGCTCCTCAATCGTTCCCACGGGAGGTACACATGCTTCGCATTCGAATTCTGGCTGGCCTTTTCCTGGTTGTTTTCCTCGCCGCCGCGCCGCTGCGCGCGCAGATCGGCAAAGTCGTAATCGTTTCGGCCGGCTCCGAAGTGGACCACCAGCTCAACGACATCAACGCCGCGACCGATCCCGCGGCCAAGCTCAAATTGATCGACGCCTTCGCCGCCGCTCATGCGGAAGGCGACCTGCAAATTCTTGCCGACGAGCAGTATGTGAACTACTACCTCGCCGCCAAGCAGTACGACAAAGTGTTCGAATATGGCGACAAACTCTTCGCGCTCGACCCCGACAGCTTTTCCAACGCCGTCAACATGGTGCGCGCCGCCAACGAAAAGGGCGACACCGACCGCCTCTTCGCCGCTGGAGAAAAAGCCGCGGAAATTCTGCGACGGTTCAGGGCGCAGACGCCGCCGGCCGGTACCAGCCCCGAGGTGTGGAAAGCGGACCAGCAGCAGAAACTCGAATCCGCGAAGGACGATCGGAACTATATCGAACAGTCTTTGATGAACGCGGCGTACCAGCAAAAGGACGCGGGGAAAAAGGCCGCCCTCCTGGTGCGTTTCGCGAACCTGTTTCCCGATTCGCCGAATGCCGGGCAGGCGCTTAGCGCGGCGGCGGTCACCTATCAGCAGGCGCAGAATCGCCCGAAAATGATCGAAACCGCGAACAGCGCGCTCGAAAAAGACCCGGACAATCTGGGCATCCTGCTGCTGCTTGCGGATGACTACAGCGAGAAGGGTGAGCAACTGGACAAGGCCGAGTCTTACGCAAAGAAGGCCGCGGCGCTTTGCGACACCGTGAAGAAACCAGAGGGCGTGAGCGACGCCGATTGGCAAAAGCAGATTAATCTGCAGAAGGGACTCGCGCTGAGCGCGCTCGGCCAGATCGATCTTCAGAAAAAACTGAATCCCGCGGCCGTCGACAGCCTGACTAAGGCCGCTCCGCTCCTCAAATCAAGCGCCGCTGTTTACGCGCGAAATCAGTACCGCCTGGGGTTCGCCTATCTCAATCTGAAGAAAACCGCGGAGGCCAAGCAGGCCTTTACCGACGCCGCTTCTGTGGACAGTCCTTACAAAGGCCCGGCGCAGGAGAAACTCAAGGGCATCGCGGCAGCAAAGGCTCCGGCCAAGAAGGCCACGTAAACCCTGAAGAACAGTGACGATGGCCAAATGAGCCGCTGAAACCTTTTGACTCATCTATACTCTAATGGGTAGTTAAAAAAACATCGCAAAGCAGCCAGCCCGATTTCAGCCACGCGGCAAACTTGTGGCATTCAATTCGTGCGGGCTGGGCAGGCAAGAGGGGGGAATCACATGCAGGAAATCGCTACATTTGGCGCGGGATGCTTCTGGGGTATCGAAGCCGCGTTTCGCCGCGTTCCGGGCGTTCTGGACGCCGCGGTCGGCTACAGCGGTGGGCGCACTGAAAATCCCAGCTACCAGGACGTCTGCACCGATACAACCGGCCATGCCGAAGTCGTGCAGGTCACGTTCGATTCAGAGAAGCTCAGCTACGATCAACTGCTCGATGTTTTCTGGACCATCCACGACCCGACGCAGGTGAACCGCCAGGGTCCCGATTACGGCAAGCAGTATCGCACCGCGATTTTTTTCCATTCACCCGAACAGGAAGCCGCAGCGAAAAAGTCCAAGCAAGCGCTCGAAGCCACCGGCAAGCTGCGCCGTCCCATCGCCACGGAAATCACTCCGGCCGCTCCGTTCTGGCGCGCTGAGGAATATCATCAGCGCTATCTCGAAAAGCGCGGCGCCGCCAGTTGCCACATCTGAGTCTTTTTAATTTGTAGGGGCCGGGCTTGCCCGGCCTTCCTTTCTCTAACTTCCTTCGCTCAGAATCTTTTGGTACGCGGGCACGGTCAGGAACTCCACAAACTGCGGCGAGCGAATCAAATCGCGCATCAGTTGGGCCGATTTTTCGTAAGCCGCATACCGCGCCGCGTCCCCGGCCTGTTTCGCCTTGGCAAGCTCCTCGTCAATCATGCGATCGCAAATCGCCACATCGATTTTGCGGCCGTCCTGCAGATGCGCGTTCTGGTGAATCCACTGCCAGATTTGCGCGCGGCTGATTTCGGCGGTGGCCGCGTCTTCCATCAAATTAAACAGCGGAACGCAGCCGGTGCCGCGCAGCCACGCCTCCAGGTAGCCGAGGCCGACCGCAATGTTCTGCCGCAGCCCTGCTTCGGTAATCTGGCCCTTCGGCACTTCCAGCAGATCCGCGGCGGTGGCGGTGAAATCCAAAAGCTTCTTGTCGATCTGGTTCGGCCCCGGCATCAGGCGGTCAAAAATCTCATTGGCAACGCCCACCAGTCCGGGGTGCGCTACCCAGGTGCCGTCGTTGCCGTCTCCGGCCTCGCGCTCCTTGTCGGCCCGCACCTGCGCGATGGCTTTTTCATTGGCCACCGGATCGTTTTTAATCGGGATAAACGCTGCCATGCCGCCCATGGCGTGAATATTTCGCCGGTGGCAGATGCGGATCAACAATTTGCTGTACGAGCGCAGAAAATGTGTGGTCATCGTGACTTGTCCGCGATCGGGCATCACGGTCTTGGGATCGTGCGAAAACTTTTTGATAAAGCTGAAGATGTAATCCCAGCGGCCGCAGTTCAACCCCGCAGAATGCTCGCGCAGTTCGTAAAGAATCTCGTCCATCTCGAAAGCGGCCAGAATGGTTTCAATCAGCACGGTGGCGCGAATGCTGCCGCGCTTTACGCCCAGCGCGTCCTGGGAGTGCAAAAAAATGTCGTTCCACAAGCGCGCTTCCAGGTGGCTTTCGATTTTCGGCAGATAAAAGTACGGCCCAGTGCCGCGCGCGAGCAGCTCCTTGGCGTTATGAAAAAAGTACAAGCCAAAATCAAACAGCGCGCCGGACATCGGCGTGCCATCCACCAGAATATGCCGCTCCTCCAGATGCCAACCGCGCGGGCGCACCAGCAACACCGCGGTGCGCTCATTCAACTTGTAGTTTTTCCCCGTGGTGGGGTCGGAGTAAGTAATCTGCCGCCGCACCGCGTCCATCAGATTGGCCTGCCCTTCGATCTGGTTCGACCACGTCGGCGTATTCGAATCCTCAAAGTCCGCCATGAACACTTTCGCGCTGGAGTTCAACGCGTTGATGATCATTTTGCGGTCCACGGGCCCGGTAATCTCGACGCGGCGGTCTTGCAGATCCGGAGGAATCGGCGCCACCGTCCACTCCGACTCGCGAATCGATTTTGTCGCTGGCAAGAAATCGGGCTTCTCACCCGCGTCCAGCCGCTTCTGCCGCTCCACGCGAGCGGCCAGCAGTTCCACGCGCCGGGGATTAAATCGCCGCTGCAGCTCAACAATAAATTCCAGCGCGGCGGGCGTCAGCACCCGCTCTTGCGCCGGATGCTCCGGAGCCACAATCTGCAACCCCCGAATCGAAGCCGAAGAAGTAGTCATGTTTGTTCACCCATAGATGTAACGCAGACCCCAAGATAATACCGCAAGCAAATTGGCGTCGAGTCCAACATTATCTCCAGATGACGGCTCCCACCATCCTCCCGCTCCAAGCCCCCTCTGCCTGGCGATGCCACCTCGCGCTTGCGCAGGCTCTAAGTTGAGATCCTTCGGAGCGCAAACACCGCGCTCCTGAGGATGACAACTCGCTTTATGTCGTGGCCGATGAAATTGTTGGCGGCGAAGAAATTAAGACAAAAGGCTTTGCTAAGAACACTCCGATAGCCCATGATGGGAATTCCCGGAAGGCTTGCGATGGACAATGTCTACAACTGTCCGGTAAGCGGCAAGCGCAAGTACGCCACCGAAGGCGCCGCCCTCGCCACAGCCAAGCACCAGATCGCCACCGCCGATACGCCAATGGAACTTCGGGCGTACCGATGCAACTGGTGCAAAGCCTGGCACCTCACGAAAAAAACGAAGAAAAGCGGCAAGGATAGTGGGTAACTTGCCGCGTCCCGAGAAGATCCGGCGCAGCTAGAATGCGGAATGTTCGTTAGGGGAGCAGATTCACGGTCGCGGGGTGTAGCTCCCAAATGGTTGCTACCTGTGCGGAGCCGCGGTTGTGGTCAAAGTCTTCGAATGCCATACCCAAAACTTGTACCGGCAAACCTTGTGGCAATTCCCCGCCGTGCTGGGAGTCAAGCTTGAAACCATGTTTCGCCAGCTGTGACTGAGCGCTCTGGCGGGCAGCACAAAATTCACTGTCCACGGGAGTTTCCACAATTACCCGGGAAGCGCTTTTATCGGCGGTCTGTGAAATTTCAAAATGAACGTCGCAGTCCGCACCATTCACGCTGGCTTCCTGCAAAAATCCGGCTGCGATATGGAACACCTGCAACTCTCGCCCGGTGCGCGGCGCGGCGGGGTCCACAAAAGCGTCCTGCGTCCAACTGAGCATGGTGTCCACGCCAATTTCCTGCGCGGCGACAGTGGGAATCGGAACGTGCTTCGCCAGATGCCGGAAATCAAGAATATCCGGCTCAATCGGGATGCACTTGCAGAGATCCTCGGGATTCGGCTGCAAAACACCGTAGCTGCTGCCGTTGCAGCCCACGGCAAGTAATCCCAGCAGAGTCAGACTTCCACTCCAGAAACCAAGTTTCATTGACTTTACCTGTTTGTCCGTCGACCGCAGCCTGGAAACAAGGCTCGGCGGTCCAACACTTGAAGGAACGAACCGCGTGAAAAAATCGCTTCGGACGAGGAGTTCGTCTCTCTTACCGCGGGAGAGTCGAGGCGTAGTACGTCAGCAACGCTCCGACCGCAAGGACCGCAAGTATGAGAAGCCCGATCTGCAACTGCACAAGCGATAACCGTCTGGGCGCCTGTATCCACTGTCCCATGGCAAACCCTCCTCGTTTGACGCTACGCCAGGAGTAGCAGGGAGGCTGTTCAATTACGGACAGGCTGTTGCAGCCGAAAATGGGAGCGCGGCCCCTTCCGCTCATTCACTGGATGACGTGCTTCACGCAAATCGTGGAAGCTCAAGCTTTCTTGCCAGTCACATCACAAGGCATTGGGAATCCCTCGCCTTCTACTCCTTTCTTGACTTTCGTTCGCTAAGAAGGTAATTGATGCCTGCAGAAAGGTTCGGGCAGCAGAAGTGATACAGAACTCAGAAGTCTCCGCGCGTTGGCGATCCCACAGTTCCGTGCGGGCAAGATGGCAAGATCGCTCCCTTTGGAGGATGGATGATGACTTGGACGCAAGTGTACGATCCTCTTGGCCACTGGTGGCTCTCCACTCTGGTAGCCGCGCTGCCAATCGTTGTACTGCTCGGGTTGCTCGCCGGCCTCAAGGTCCGGCCACACTGGTGTGCCATCGCCGGGGCCACGACGGCCGTTCTCTGCGCGATTTTTGTATTTGGAATGCCTACTAAGCTGGCCGTCACCAGCTTTCTCTACGGTGGCGCGTTCGGCCTGCTGAAAATCGTCTGGATCGTCATTGCGGCCGTTTTCCTCTACGACATTTCCGTCGAAACCGGCCAGTTTGAAATCATGAAGCAGTCGGTCGCCACCATCACGCCGGACCGCAGGCTGCAGCTTCTTCTGGTTGCCTTCTGCTTCGGCGCCTTCATCGAGGGCGCGGCGGGATTCGGCGCTCCCGTGGCGATTGCGGGCGCGTTCATGATTGGCCTTGGCTTCAAACCGTTCCACGCCGCGGCGCTCAACCTGATTGCCAACACCGCTCCGGTGGCCTGGGGTGCGATCGGCACACCGGTGCACACCCTGGCCGTCGTGACCGCTCTCCCGGAAAGCGACCTGAACGCCATGATCGGCCGCATCCTGCCATTCACGGCGGTTATTGTCCCGTTCTGGCTGGTCCGCGCGATGGTGAGCTGGTCGGAAACTTTTGAAGTTTTGCCGGCCATCCTCGTCGTGGGCCTTTCCTTCGCCGGCATGCAGTTTTTCTGGTCCAACTATATGGACAGCAACCTGGTGGACATCGCCGCCGGGGTCACCTCCATGCTGGCAACCGTGATCTTCCTCCGGTTTTGGAAGCCGAAGCGCATCTGGCGATTCGAGGACGAACGAGAAGCGGATCTGGCGCTGAAAAACGCTGTGGCTCCCGCGGCCCCCGCAAAGCCAGTCATCGCCGATCAAATGGACGACGAATGGGACGTTCGCAAGCTGCAGCAGACCGCTCCCATCACCAGTCATACTGGAGTACAAATCGCCAAGGCCTGGCTGCCCTTCGCCATTCTTTCCATCTTTGTGCTTGTCTGGGGCCTTCCGACCATCAAGACCGCCATGGGCAAAGCGACCACTCCCAGTTTCAAGACCGGCGGCTGGGAAGTGCCTTATCTCCACAAAGCGGTTTTTCGCGCGCAACCTGTGGTCACCAAACCCACCGCGGAAAACGCCAAGTTTGATTTCAACTGGCTGACCGCCACCGGCACCGGTTGCTTTCTTGCGGCCATTTTCTCCGGCATCATTTTGGGCGTGAAGCCGGGGAAGCTCGTTCAGATTTTTGGCCACACCCTCTTCCGAATGCGCCACGCCATCGTCGCCATGTCGTTCATGCTCGGATTGGGTTACGTCACGCGATATTCGGGCATGGACGCGGTCTTGGGCTTGGCATTCACGCGAACCGGCTGGCTCTTTCCCTTTTTCGGCACCTACATTGGCTGGCTAGGCGTCGCCCTGACCGGCAGCGACACTGCTTCTAACGCCTTGTTTGGCGGCCTGCAGCGCATCACGGCCCAACAGCTAAATTTAAGCCCCATCCTGATGTGCGCCACCAACAGTGCCGGCGGCGTGATGGGCAAGATGGTGGACGCGCAATCCATTTGCGTGGCCACCGCCGCCACCAACCAGGTCGGCAACGAAGGCATCATTTTCCGTTACGTTTTCTGGCATTCCGTGGCCCTCGCCGCTATCGTCGGCGTGATCGTCATGCTCTACGCTTATGTATTCCCGCAATTCATCCCGCACGGTTTGACGTTCGTGCACTGATGCGGCAAGCTGCTCTGCGGGACCCCTGCCGCGGGGGATAAATCTTCAATCCCGGAAAGGCGACCGTGGACGCCCGCATTTTTCAGGAACTCCGCTCCATCGTTGGAGCACATGGCCTGGTTTCTTCGCCCGAAGAGCTTCATACCTACGAATGCGACGGCCTGACGAATTTTCGCGTCATGCCCCTCGCCGTTCTGCTTCCTTCGGACACCCAGCAGGTTCAGGCGATCGTGCGAGTCTGCCATCGCGAGCGCGTTCCCTTCGTCGCGCGCGGTTCGGGCACCGGCCTGAGTGGCGGCGCGCTGCCGGTTGAAAATGGCGTGGTCATCAGCCTGGCTCGGATGAACCGCATCCTCGAAGTGGATCTGCCGAACGCCCGCGTTATCGTCGAGCCTGGAGTGATCAATCTGGATGTAACCGGCCGCGTGCAGCCTCACCAGTATTTCTACGCGCCGGACCCTTCCTCTCAATCTGTCTGCAGCATCGGTGGCAACGTCGCGGAAAATTCTGGCGGCGCGCACTGCCTGAAGTATGGCTTCACGACCACGCACGTTCTTGGGCTCGAGGTCGTCCTTCCCGACGGCTCGCTGGTGCATCTCGGTGGCAAGGCTCTGGACATGCCGGGTTACGACCTGATGGGCGTTTTCGTCGGCTCCGAGGGCACGCTCGGCATCGCCACGAAGGTGACCCTGCGGATCGTGAAGCGTCCGGAATGCATTCGCACGTTGCTAGCCGCGTTTCCCGGAACCAATGAAGCTGGCGCCGCGGTCAGCGACATCATCGCCGCCGGCATGCTTCCCGCGGCCATCGAAATGATGGACAACCTCGCTATCCAAGCCGCGGAAGCCGCGGTCCATCCAAACTATCCGGATTGTGGGGGGCTGTTGCTGGTCGAACTCGACGGCCCGGTCGCCGAAGTCGAAGCCCTGATGCGCGACGTCGACGAAATTTGCTGCAAGAATGGCGCGTGGGAAGTTCGCCTTGCGCAAACCGACACCGAACGGATGCTGGTGTGGAAGGGCCGCAAGGCCGCCTTCGCGGCCATGGGCCGCATTTCGCCCAATTATATTGTGCAAGACGGCGTGATTCCGCGGACCGCCCTGCCGCGGGTGATGAGCGAAATTGCGCGCCTCAGCGAGGAGAGCGGAATTCGCGTCGCCAACGTCTTCCACGCCGGCGACGGCAATCTCCATCCGCTGGTTCTGTACGACCGCCGCATCGCTGGCCAGGAGCAGGCCGCCGAATCGCTTTCCTACCGCATCCTGGAGTTGTGTCTGGAAGCGGGCGGCTCCATCACCGGCGAGCATGGCGTGGGCGAGGAAAAGAAACGCATGATGTCGAAAATGTTCAGCGAGCCCGACCTCGACACCATGCAGCGTGTCCGCTGCGCCTTCGACCCGCTGCACCTTTCCAATCCGACAAAGGTTTTTCCAACTCCACGCCTCTGCGGCGAAAAAGCGGGGGAATACGTCGCGCATCCCCTGGAAACCGCCGGAATCGCCGAGCGCTACTGACGAGAAATGATGGACCACTCCTACGGCAATGCCGAAAACTAGCTCAATCGAAGAAAGTCTCCGCGCGGTGGCGGGTCCGCAAAATTTGCGCGCAGCTTCTGGCGCCGACGCGGTCTCCGGCTTCCTTCCCCAATTCGTCGCCGAACCCGATGACAAACACCAGTTGGCCGCCGTGCTTTCCCTCGCGAACGAAGCCGGGATCACCGTTGTCCCCCGCGGAGGCGCCACAAAACTCGATTGGGGAAATCCACCCCAAAAAGCGGATCTCATCCTCTCCACCGCCCGGCTCAATCGAATCGTCGAACACGTCTGGGCCGATCTAACGGTCACGGTCGAGGCAGGCTGCACTCTACAATCGTTGCAGAATACATTGGCGCAACATGGCCAACGGCTGGCCTTCGACGCCTTGTGGCCCGAACGAGCCACTATTGGCGGCGTTCTCTCCACCAACGACAGCGGAGCATTGCGCCTGCGGTTCGGCGCCCTCCGCGACCTCATCATCGGCGTCACCATCGCTCTTCCCGACGGCACGCTCGCGAGCAGCGGCGGCAAAGTGGTGAAAAATGTCGCCGGCTACGACCTGCCGAAACTCGTCACCGGCGCCTTCGGAACACTCGGCGTCATCACCCGCGCCGTCTTTCGTTTGCATCCCCTGCCACGCGCTGCCAAAACTTTTTCCTTCACCGGGGAGAATTATCTGGCCATGCAGCAAAACATTTTGGCCATTCAGGATTCCCATCTCGCCCACACCTCCCTGCAGATTCGTTGTTCCTCATGCGAGTTTCCCGCAGCTGACATCCTCTTCGAAGCCACCGACGTAGGCCTCGCCGCGCAGGAATCACACCTCCGCAAGCTCCTCGGCTCGACCCGCGTGGAGCAATCTTCGGGAAATGTCTGGAATGCGCGGCAGGACCTGTGGAATTCGCCAACCAATAGCACGCTGCTAGCCAAGATCAGCTTGCTCTCGACGGACATCGCGAAGACGCTCGGCTCGCTGGAGTCGCTTTGCGATTCCCGCAAACTAGAGTTGCGAATCGTTCTCCAAGCCACTGGAATCGGAATGCTTCGGCTCGCAGGCGATTTGGATCAGGTAGCTGCAGCCGTTGAGCTGTTGCGATCAGAGCTGCAATCTCGCAGCGGTGCTTTCGTCATCTTGCGCCGCCCTCTCGAATTGAACTCAATGGACGCGTGGGGGAACGCCGGAGATAGCGTCTCTCTGATGCGTGCAGTCAAGCACCAACTCGATCCGAAAAGCACTTTGAATCCCGGCCGATTCGTGGGGGGAATCTAGTCGCATGTCGAATGAAATTCAGAAAACGAACTTGACCGGTGCGTTCGACGCGCATCATCCCCCATCGCTCGAACTTATGGAGAAGTGCGTCCATTGCGGCTTCTGCCTGCCCGCCTGCCCCACCTACACGCTTTGGGGCCAGGAAATGGATTCGCCGCGCGGCCGAATCTACCTGATGAAGCTGGCTCTCGAAGGCAAAGCGCAGATGAACGAAAAATGGGTCAGCCACTTTGATTCCTGCCTCGGCTGCGTCGCCTGCATGCCGGCCTGCCCCTCCGGCGTCGATTACGGCAAATTGATTGAAGCCACACGCGCCCAGATCGAACGCAATTACCGGCGCCCCGCCGCCGAAAAAATGCACCGCCAATTCCTGTTCGAAGCCTTCACCAAGCCGGGCCGTCTGAAATTCCTTCGTTGGCCCCTGCTTGCCTACCAGAAAAGCGGTTTGCAAGCGGCCCTGCGCGCCGTCGGCACGTTCAAACTGCTGCCGAAATCCGTGGGCGCCATGGACGCTCTTCTTCCCACCGCCTCGCCGATCGAACCGGTCGCAACCGTCACGCCCGCGCAGGGCGAGAAGCGCAAACGTGTCGGGCTTCTCCTCGGCTGCGTGCAGCGCACATTCTTCTCTCATGTGAATGCCGCCACGGCCCGCGTCCTTTCTGCCGAAGGCTGCGAAGTGGTTGCGCCTCCGGAGCAGACGTGTTGCGGAGCGCTCTTCGTCCACGCCGGCGAAGAAGCGCAAGCTCAGGAACTCGCGCGAAAGACCATTGATGTATTTGAAAACGCGAATGTCGAAACAATCGTGATCAACGCCGCCGGCTGCGGCTCCAACGTCAAGGAATACGGCCACCTGCTCCGCGATGATCCGAAATACGCAGAACGCGCCAGGCGCTTCGCCGCCAAATGCAAGGACATCAGCGAAATTCTCGCCGACCTATCTCCGCGCGCCGTGCGCAAGCCCATCAACGCCCGCGTGGCTTTTCACGATTCCTGCCACCTGCAGCATGCCCAGGGCGTTCGCGCGCAACCCCGGTCGCTCCTGCTGCAGATTCCCGGCACCCAACTCCTCGAAATTCCCGAATCGCCGATCTGTTGCGGCTCTGCCGGAATCTACAATCTCGTCCAGCCGGAAGCCGCCACCGAACTTGGCGACCGCAAAGCCCGCCTCATCGCCCCGCTCCAGGCCGACGTGGTAGCCACGGGAAATCCCGGCTGCCTCCTGCAACTGCAGTCTTCGCTCGCAAAAGCCAACCACCGTATCCCGGTAGTTCACACCATTCAACTCCTCGATGCCTCTCTCCGCGGCCTGTCACTAGACTCGCTGCGCTAGCGAAGTGGTATGAAGAGTCTTTGACTATCTGGAAGACGCCGACCCTGACACCCCTATCCTGAAGCAAGCCAGGGCAGAGTACGCCAAATTGCACTGATATCCGGCAAATGTGCGGCCGGACTTAGCTCTCAGCTTTCTGGATTTGTTTTGAAGCGATTCTTGTCTATTTTCAGCGAGCGAATCTTTGATTCCAGCGTAGACCGCGCTATTCCCAACTTGACCGCAGCGCCGTTGGGTCCCGAGATACGGCCACGGGTCTGTTTCAGGGCGGCCTCAATCATGTCCATCTCTTGCACAAGGAGTCTCCGAGGGAGCTGATCTTGCTGTTTCGGCTCCGGTGTCAGAGTCGGCGACTGCGGTAACCAGTTTTCGTCGATCGAGAAGGTCTCGGTTTCGCAAAGTATGACCGAACGCTCGATGACGTTCTGCAGCTCTCGGATGTTTCCCGGCCAAGGATAGGATTGAAGTAATTCCAGAGTCTTTTTGTTGACACGCTTTATGCGCTTGCCGGCTTTTTGCGCGTAGCGATCGATGAAGTATTCCACCAGCAGCGGAATGTCCTCTTTTCGCTCTCGAAGGGAGGGCACCTGAAGCGGGAAGACGTTCAGCCGATAAAACAGATCACTGCGGAAGGACCCAGCGCTGATGGCGGCCTGCAAGTCGCGGTTGGTTGCTGCGATTACCCGGACGTCGGCGCGGATTCGGCGATTGCCGCCAACACGCTCAAACTCATGCTCCTGCAAAACACGCAGGAGGGCAATTTGGGTCTCGGCCGGAAGTTCTCCAACTTCGTCCAGGAAGAGCGTACCGCCATGTGCTAATTCAAACCGACCGAGGCGCTGCTGAGTCGCGCCAGTGAAGGCGCCCTTCTCATGGCCGAACAACTCCGAGGCGATCAGATCACGGGGAATTGCCGCACAGTTCACACTAATGAACGCGCGCGAAACGCGATCTGATCTTCGATGTATGGCGCGTGCAACCAGCTCTTTGCCTGTTCCTGTTTCACCCGTGATGAGGACCGTAGAATCAGTCGGTGCGACTTTGGAGATGCGCGAGAGAACACTTTTCAAAGCTGGAGATGTTCCAACGATCTCCTCAAACATCGAGGCATTGTCGATTTCCTCCCGGAGGGCGACGTTTTCCTGCTGCAGTCTATCCTCTGCTCTTTTGCGATCGTCGATATCCATGGAGGCAGCATAAAAACGCTTAATCTGTCCCTTTTCATCCCGCAATGGGACACAACGGGTGAAGAACCAGCGATAAGTTCCATCACCTTTGCGCAGTCGCAGCTCCATCTCCTCAACGGAGCCGCTAGAAAAAGCACGATCAAAAGAATCGAGCACCCGTTTCCGGTCTTCAGGATGAAAGTACACACCGCGATCAGAGGCCTGCCGCCACTCTTCAAGAGTAAGACCGATGTAATCGAGCGCAACGCGGTTGGCATAAAGGCGCTCGTTGTTGGGTCCGTACACGGCAATAACTTGAGGCGCCAGGTCCAGAATCTGCCGGAGCTCCATTTCACTTCTGCGCAGTTCCTCCTCTGCTCGTTTACGCTCGGTGACGTCGATTACAGTTCCTGTGAATTCGATGAGGTCGCCGGACGGGCTGAAAACAGGATGACCAATGCTGTGAATGTCCCTGACGGCGCCACCCGGATGAACAATGCGATAATCCACTTTTTCGTCTAGCTTGTTGTGCTTGGCCCTTTTGAGAGATTCCCGGAACGCCGGTTGATCGTCGGGATGAATTCGCTGGATGAGTTCTTCGATTGGGGGCGCACCATCCCGTGGATCAAAACCCAGAACGCGGTAGCATTCCTCTGACCAATGCCTGACGTCGGTGCCGAGATTCCAGGCCCAACTACCTGTGTGGCTGAGTCTCTGCGCTTCCGCCAGGTACGCTTCACTGCTCCTGAGGGCCTCCTCGGCTCGCTTGCGCTCTTCGATGTCAATACCTGTGCCGTACCACTTGACGATTTTTCCTGTTTCGTCGCGCAGTGGTACATTGCGTTGCAGGAACCAGCGGTATTCACCGTCAGCGCGCCTCACTCGTGATTCGGCCGCGAAGGGTTCCCCGGACACAAGTGCTGCGCGCCACTTGTCCACGAACCCTTCGACGTCTTCGGGATGGATTGCCGCGGTCCAGCGCCAGTCCAGAAAATCTGTTTGCGGGAGGCCACCATATTCCAGCCAGCCCCGGCTCAAGAAGTCAAGAGAGCCATCAGGCAAAGCGGTGTGAATAAACGCCGGAGTCGTATCTACCAGATGGCGATACTTGCGCTCACTGGCGCGCAGATCCTCCTCCGCCCGCTTGCGCTCCGTGATGTCGGTCGCCGCGCCGACAAACTCACGATTGCCGGATGCATCCTGTAAAGCGTGAGCTATTGCGTGGACGTGCTTGACTCGCCCGCCAGGCAGCAGCAAACGATAGGCATGCTCGAAATCTGTCGCTCCCCGAGAGGCACCATCGATGACCTTCTGAAAGTCGGCGCGGTCCTGCGGATGGACGCGCTGCACCACTGCATCTATCGTTAACTTAACCGAGAGGTCATACTCGAAAATGCGATAGGTTTCCTCGGACCAGACAATCTCACCTGTGTCAGGTTTCCATCCGAAGCTGCCTGTGTGACTGAGTTTTTGGGCTTCGGCCAGGTAGGCTTCGCGGCGCCGCAGTTCCTGAGTGAGAAGCTCGTGCTCCGTAACGTCCATGACCGTGCCGATGACTTCCGTGACTTCACCCGACTGCCTAACAGGATGAGCAATGGAATGGAGGTACTTTATGGTTCCGTCGGGAAGAACGATTCGGAAATCACCGTACGAGTCCGTCCCCTCCTTGCCACTAACCTCCATTTTCGCCCGCTGCTCAATCTGTGCCCGATCCTCGGGATGAACCCTTTTCAAGAACTGCTCCCAAGCGGGACCGGTTTCTTGCGGGCTGTAGCCGTAAATTCGAAAAATCTCTTCCGACCAGAACAGCGCGCCGGTCCGCACATTCCAGGCCCAACTACCCGTGTGCGCAAGCCGCTGCCCTTCGGCAAGATAAAACTCGCTTCTTTGCAGTTCCTCGGCGTTGCGGCTGAGCTGTTCTTCCGCGGTCTTGCGTTCCTCAATGTCGAGACTTGTTCCAAACCACTTGACGATGTTGCCGTTTGCATCGCGAAGTGGCACTTTTCGGTGGAACATCCAGCGGTATTCTCCGCTTGCTCTACGGACGCGAGTTTCATGCTCGAAGATTTCCCCAGTCGCAAGGCAGGCTCGCCACTTGGCCACAATACCCTCAACATCATCGAGGTGAACGAAAGCTGTCCAGTTCCAGCCGGCAACTTTGTCCAAAGTGACGCCGAGGTATTCCAGCCAGGGTTTATTGAAGTAATCGAGATAACCGTCGGGTCTGGCAGTGTGGATCAGAGCAGGAATCGAGTCGACAAGGAGTTGGGCATTCACGCGCTCGGATCCCTGTTCTGAGGAGGCCATGGCGGGCATGATACACCCAGAGAATCTGCATGTGTCGGCCGGCCCCGTTGTTGTACCTGAGTTTGCTTGAATGTGAATGGCCTCGCCTTTCTCCATTGGGTTGCCCTCCTTTCGATGATCTGGGCCGGATTATGATTCTGCCGAAATGCTGCCGTCTTGAACGAATCGGCTTCCGTTAGAACGTCCTTGCGCAAAGGCAAAGCGCAGCGGCAGGCCGACAAATCCTCGGTTTCGTATGAGCTACTGAGGTATTCTATGTCGTTTATTTACAACGGTTTGGCTCAGCGGCGCCCAACGGATGGGGCGTGGGGCAACACCAGTCAGATGGTGGAAATGGCGCGTGTTTTGTTCAAGGGCTCGCCAATTGTCGAGATTTCGGCGTTGACTCAGCTGCGATTGGTTTGTCTTCTCAACTACTTACGATTGGCGCGCTAATTGCCATTTAAGCGACGCAAGTTGTGATTGCGACGAGGAGCCAGATGCTGAGGATCACCAGGAAGGCAAACGGTGAAGCGGTCTTTAGGATTAGCGGTCAGCTCAGCGCGGAAAACGTGGCGGAGATGGAAACACTCATCGCGGCAGAAGGAAAAGGCAGACGGATTGTCTTGGACTGCACAGATTTGAGGTCAGTGGACGGTGAGGCCGTTAAGTTTCTAGAGAAGTGGGAAGCCGACTCGATCAAGCTGAAGAACTGCGGCCTTTACATCCGAGAGTGGATCAAGAGACAGCGGCAGGAAAGAAAATCTGGCAAGAGTCCGGGGGCATAGGGAATGAACGAGTCCCACTTGATTTGCGCAGCTGCATTAGAAAGAGCAGTTTTGATCACCGGAACTGTTGGAACGAGCGAAGGAGGGGGACATGAGCTCAGCTATTAATTCCGTAGTCCAAATTGACGAAAAAGCAGGAAACATGCCGATGAACGGCATTGGGTATCGTCGTGACGAGCCGCGGACTCGCAAGGAGGACCGCGAGCAGCTGCCCTATGTGGAGACAATCGTGGGTCGGCATGGAAGTCTCCGTGAGATCCTCTCTCAAGTCGCCGCGGTTGCGCCCACAAATACGACAGTTCTGATTGCCGGCGAAACCGGCACCGGCAAGGAAGTCATCGCTCGCGCGATTCACGAGTTCAGCCCCCGCCGGACCCGAAGTCTGGTGAAGGTGAATTGCGCGGCAATCCCCGCAGGGCTTCTTGAAAGCGAACTCTTCGGCCACGAACGCGGAGCGTTTACCGGCGCCGTCAACTCCCATGTCGGCCGCTTCGCGTTGGCCGATCGCGGCACTCTGTTTCTCGATGAAATTGGAGACATGCCACTCGAGCTTCAGCCCAAGCTGCTCCGCGTCTTGCAGGAGCGCGAGTTTGAGGCAGTCGGCAGCGTGCGCACAACGCGAGTTGACGTTCGCGTCGTCGCTGCCACCAACCAGGACTTGAAGCGGATGGCCCAGGATCGTGAATTCCGCGAAGATTTGTACTACCGGTTGAACGTTTTCCCGATTTATCTGCCGCCACTGCGCGAAAGGAAGGCCGATATTCCAGACCTCGTGGAGTATTTCGTTCAACAGTTCGCCGCTTCGATGGACAAATCGATCGAATCGATTCCCCGGGAAACCATGCGATCCCTGGTCCGCCATCACTGGCCCGGCAACATTCGAGAGCTCCAAAACTACATCGAGCGCGGCGTCATTCTCTCCAATGATGGCCTCTTTGAACCGGCGCCTCTCGAAAGCTATCAGCCGCCGGAGCCCGAGATTGCAAACTCCACCCTCGAGGACAAGGTGCGTAGAGAAATTCTCGCCGCCTGCCAGCGCGCCAACTGGAAGCTCGGGGGTCCGCGAGGGGCAGCCGCCAGACTTGGCTTGAAGCGCACCACTCTGTTTTACAAAATGAAGCGCCTTGGCATTACGCCTCCGGCAGACCATCTGCAAGACTAAGTCGAGAATCCAATGCGCACCTCCTTGCCGGGAAGGCGCAATTATTGTACGAGAGGAAATGTAGTGCCACGGCGTTGGCAGTCGCTTCAATGTGTTGCCACGACCAGGACTCAGATGCCAGGCAGAGCATGGCCGCACGCCTCATTCGGGCGTGACGCCCATCGCGTGAATGAACTCGTCGTGCGCTTCCGAATAGTCCAGTTGTGACTGTAGGAGGAGCGCTTTGGCGTCAAACTCCTGGGCGGTCGCCATTGCAGCTTGCGATTTTAATGCGGCGCCTTGCAAGAGTTCTTGCTGCAGCACGCGGTTCGATTCGCTGCGCAGTGCCACGACCTCTTCGGACACCTTCAGCATCTCCTGCGTTCTTTCGAGTTTGTTGTAGGCAGTGTGTACGGCAAGTTCGACCTCGTCCCTCAGCCTCGCCAGGTTCTCCTTCGCTTGAGCCAATTGCGATTCACGTTCACGCTTCACGGATCGCTTTCGTCCTCCATCGAACAGGTCATACCCGAGATGAATGCCAAAGGTGCCGAAATTGCGTGCCAGGAATGGGACATCATTCTGGTAGCTGTACCGGCCGAAGGCATCCACATCGGGGACCCAAATATCCGTCTTGGCCAAACGGACTGCAGCTTCCGCTTTCTCCACTTCGGCACGGGCTTCCAGGATTTCCGGATGCGAAGCCGACGCCGTCGTGACGCATTCCACGAGCGGGCAAGTCTCCATAGACCCTTCCGCAACAGGATCGAGATCCAGGGCCGTCGTCAGAGGCAAGCCCATTAGATCATTCAGTTTCAACTTGAGGTCGGCCAATTGAAGGTCCGTCGCCAGAAGTTCTTGCTTGGCTTGCAAGAATTGCGCGCGGCTCTCGATCGATTCCCGCTGGAGTGAGCTTCCAAACTTCACCTGCTCGGTGCGCTCGCTTTCGAGGTCCTGCGAGGCCTTTATCCTTGCCTCTGTGGCGCTGCGATGCGCTTGGGCGATCAACACTCGGTAATAGATCTCGTGAACGGCGAGCGCGACGTCGTTCCCGGCAAGCTGCGCCTTCTGCCGTGAGGCTTTTAGTTCAGCTTGCGCGATATCGTTTGCCTGCTTGATTTTCAGGAGCGAGGTTAACGGCTGGGTGATCTGGGTTCCGCTGGTCGACAGGTTGCGGCCACCTTGGTTGATGGTGGCGTTCACAGGAGGAATCGGTGCTCCCCCCGGTGCGCTCAGGCTGCCTTCCCTGATCTGAATCAATTGCGTATCCGTCAACCGCATGAAGGTGCTGTCATTGCGTATCGATGGGAAGTACGATCCCTTCGCGGCTTCCTTCGCGTGTTGTTTCTCATCGACCCCGAATTGTGCGATTCGGACGTTGTGGTTGTGCTTCAGCGCCAACTGAACAGCTTCCTGTAGTGTGATGCGGCGCGAAGGCGCGGCACGACCGGTATCGTCACCCAGCGCAAGGGAGGCAGAAAGAGCCACAGCCGTCAGTAAGGTGAGTGCCTTTCGTTTCATGATTTCGATTCCCTTTCGGCGACCAGGGTCTTCTGAATGGCACTCAGGTCGCCATAGTTCAGTGGTGATTTGCGCAACAGCGCGACGAAGATCAGCGCGCATGCACAGCTCCAGGCGATTAGCAGGAATCCATCGACGATGCTCAAGCTGTATGCCTGAAGGCGAAGTCGGGCCGCGATCAGGTCGACCGAGCGGGACCCGGCAGCAGCCAGGCCGTACGACTTGGCGTAGAGACCTGCGGTCATCCCATGAATGTTCTGATTTGTCAGCCAATCCCCACTGCCGACGTGGAGTCCCAACAGGTTTGAGTGCAATTTTTCGCGTTGAGCGACAAAGTGACCCATGTAAATGGCTCCCGCGGTGCCGCCGAATATACGGATCGTGTGAAAGTAAGCCGAAAAGGTAAGAGCCCACTCAGGTTTTGCCAAAGCCCCTGCGAAGATCGCTTGCAGCACGATACAGCCGACAAGTCCGATGAAGGCAAATGCCTGTCCGACACCGGTCAGCAACTCCGTACGATAGAAATTCTCGGCCGCCCACGTGCTGCTGTATTGAGAATTCAGCCAGGCGGAAAAGGCAGTACAGGCAAGTCCGATGGCGAGGATGAGCCGGGGATCGAATTTGCGTAGCAACAGAAGTGCAGCTATCAACGCGAGGGGAATAAGTGGCACAGCGCTCCAGATGATCGCGGGCCCAATCTGACTGGCTTCAAATCCGCGTATCGCGAGCGCCTGTGGGATCAGGATAATCGTTGTACACAGAGTGAAGCGAAACCAGAAAAGCAGAATGCCCAGCAGCACGGTATTCCAATTCCGAAGATACAACAGCGCCACCAGGAAATTGGGACCACGTAACCTTCGAATCAGCGCGCAAAACAGGAAGAAGCATCCGGGCCAAAAACAGGCGTTGAACACGCCGGAATGAAACCAGTCAAGTCGTTGGCCTTGCTGAAGCCCTGCAAAAATCAATGCCAATCCGAAGCTTAGATAAAGAAACCCAACGAAGCTGGGGGCTGGCCCGCTTTTCTTGCGCGGCGGCTGCGGCGGGATACCGAGGTAGATGCACAGCATCATCGCCGGCGCAATTACGGCGGAGTTCCAGAACATCCATTCCCAGGACAGGTGATCTCTATACCAGCCGTACAGTGAAGGGGCTATATTGACCGCCCCGTCGACAAAAGTCGCATAGAGGGCAATGGTGTAAGGAAGATAGCGCAATGGAATATTGCGAAGGGCGAATGTCAGCGTAAGCGGATAGAAAGTTCCCGAGGTAAGGCCCGCAAGGATTAGAACAGCGATAAGCAGGCTATAGCTATGGATGAGGGGGAGAAAGAGGCAAGCAAAAGTGAAGATGCCAGCGGCAAACAGCAGTACGCGTCGTGGTCCCAGTAGGCCGCCTAGATACACACTGAAAGGCCCGATGAACATGAGGGACGCGTTATAGGCACTGTCAAGCCAGGCTCCGTCGTCGAAGCTTATGCCGACATGGCCCTTCAAATCGGCGAGGCCCAGGGTGAGCATGCGGCCCGTAAGGGTGACAAGCCCTGCGCCCAGGACAACGCCCAGAATGCCGAGCAGCGGACGCGTGGAAACTTCCGACGGAATGGCCGCGGCGGCACCGCGCGCGATCTCCAGGGCTTTCGGACGAACGACTATGCTTGAAGAAGCCATACTCGTCAGTTACGGTTTCGTCCGGACGGTGGCGATCACGGACAGTCCGGGGCGCAATCTTGCAGCGAAAGCCTTGTCATCCAACGTGATCTTGACCGGAATGCGTTGCACGACTTTGGTGAAATTGCCGGTCGCGTTGTCCGGGGGCAGCAGGGCAAATTGCGAACCGCTGGCGGGCGCGATCTCCAGCACCTTGCCATGAATTACTTGCCCAGGATATTGGTCAATGCGAAGTTCGGCTGGATCACCGATCTTTACATTGGTCAACTGCGTTTCCCGATAGTTCGCCTGCACCCATTTCGTGACATCAACGAACGAAATTACTTGTGTGCCGGGAGAAACAAGCTGCCCGGGCCGCACTTGCCTTTCACCCACGTTGCCGTCGCCGGGCGCGTAAATTTTGGTGTAGCCGAGGTTAACGGTGGCTGCCGCGAGTGCAGCCTGTTTCGCCAGCAGATCGGCCTGAAGTTGCATGTCCTGCGATTCGAGGACGCTTTTGGAGCGGCGCTCGGCTTCGGCATTGAGTTCGCTGCTGCGCAGCATGGTTTGCGCCTGATTGACATCGGCATCGCGGCTGGCAAGCTGCGCCGAGAGTTGGTCGTCGTTGGCCACGGCGGCTTCGAGCGTCTGCTGCGTTGTCGAATGAGTCTGATATAGACCCTCCTGGCGCTTGCGTTCGGAGTGGCCGCGAACGAGTTGGGCTCGCACCGCTTCCTTGCCGGCTTCAGCCGCGGCGATTTGCGCTTTGGCTTGATCAATGCCGGCGAGGGCTTTGGCGATCCGAGAGTCCTGCAACTCGCGTTGGCGGCGGTTGTTTTCGATTGCGGCACGGGCAGCCGCAACTCCCGCACGGGCCTGGTCAACCTGTGCCCGGTAATCGTCGTCCTGCAATTCGACGATCAGATCGCCCCTGTGTACCTGCTGAAAGTCTTCCACGTGGACGGCGCGCACGATGCCGGCCACCTTGGTGCTCAGCGGGGTGAGGTCACCGCGAACGTAAGCATCATCGGTGACTTGTTCGACCTTGCCGCCCTCCCACGCGTTCCAGTTACGAGTGATGGTGATCAGGACCGCCAGGGCGAGCGCCAAGACCAGGAGGGGAGTCAGGTACTTTTTCCATCTGTCACTACCGGGAGAAGAGCCCGCGGGCTTGTCCTCCGGAGGCAAAGGTTTCGTCACGGGCGCGGCAGATTCAGCTGGTGCTGGCGAGGCCGACATTAGATTTGCTCCTTCAGCAGCAAGAAATTTACAAACGCTGCGTTACTCTTGGCCCTGGGCGAGCGGAAGTTGCGATGTAAGCTGTACATCGATCATCGTACTGATACGGCGGTCAAGTTGAAAGAACGTCGCTGCTTTCTTTCCCGGCAAGACTTTTCGGAAGATCGGCACGTACCGCTGACGAAGACTTGCTTGTTCGATGTCCGTGTCCAGCCAGCGGCGAATCAGACTGTCTGCCTGGGCATCGGTCAGGGTACCATATTCGTCGGAATACTCTTTAATGATCGCCGTTCTCGCGTTGTTGATCTTCTCGGTTTCCGCCGAGTATTGTTCGTACACCTGCCAGAATTTTGTAGCTTCACTATCCGCGAGCGTCAAATTCGCGGCAATGAGTTGCTTCTTGATCGAGCGGATATCCCGGCGTAGCAACGCCAACTGTTGATCGGTGATCGCGTCCGCGGTGCTGTCGGCAGCCGACGATTGGGCAGATGTATCTTGAGCAACTGCCTTTGGACTTCCTAATACCCATAGCCAAACGAGCAGGAGTGCAGCAAATGTGATTTTCTTCAAGGTGTTCCTCTCTTTAGATCAAGTTAGCAATCTCTATGACGCGACTTGGCGCAAACTCCCCTGCGCCGGCAGTTAGTAGCGGTGCAACCGGCTTGCCAACCGAATTGTTGTGACTTGGTTGCAAACTGCTGAAGGGCCTGAGGTTCTTGGCACAAATCCCTGTAAGGTTCGTGACCTCGGCATAGGTGAAGACTTTTTTGTTTGCTTTCACAGTCAGCATTAGATTCAAGTCCCCGCCAGCGTTGGAGTCATTTACGTTTCAAGAATTCAGGCGACGAAACGGTGTTCTTCTGAATGGGAGCCACAAGAGCTCGCTCCGTTTGATCAAAGAGATGACGTTTTGCCCGAAAGAGCCGCGCCTTGAAGGTCCCAGAGGAAACCCCGAGGATGGCGGCGGCTTCTGGGCCCGACAACTCGTCGAAATAGATCATGGTGAACGCCTGTCGAAGTACGGGTTTCAGCTCAGCCAGTTTCTCGTCGATGAGTTGAAGAGTCTCGCGTTCCGCGTGAATCATTTCCGGATCGGGTTGCGAGTCCGGAATATCCTCCGTCCAGCCGTCGTCATGCGAAACACCGCTCTTGGAAAGCGACCTGACCGCGGAAGGTCTGCGTTTCCGCTGCATCATCAAAGCAGCATTCATTACAATACGCGTCAGCCAAGTCTTGAGCGCAGAACGTCCCTCGAAGCCGCGCAAGTGGCGATACGCGGAAAGAAACGCCTCTTGCACCGCGTCTTGAGCGTCCTCTCTGTTCCTCAGAATGGAGTACGCAATCGCCAGGAACCTTTTGCGCGATCCGACAAACATCTCCACCAAAGCTTCCCTTGTCAGGACATCCTCTTTTGTCTCGACCAGGCCGCCCGCGCCGTGACTTGCTGTCTTTGACGCGGATGAGCACACACTCTTTTTTAATGTCCTGAATATGGGTAAAGGCCTGCCGGCCACAACTTTGTTGCTTTGCCCCCCGGAACTTGTGATTTCCAATGCGTAGTTCACTTGCGATCTCCGTTTCCTCACGTGCTCCGTCATGCAAATGTGTGCCCACCACGGCGTTCGCTTAACCATGCGGCTAGGCGTTTTGTTTTCAACGGGAAGAAGAAACGCCGGAGAGCAGCGCAAAGACGCGAGATTTGTTTGGCCGTTATTAAAGCCAGAAAAATGACGGTAACGTCGACATCGTGACGCGGGCGCAGGCCCAATACGATGGAGCGGTGCTCATGCAGTTTTGTGGACAATCCGGAACCAGGAAGAGAAACCTCTGTGATGGCCTGATGCCGGCGTCGAGGCTGAGATGGTTGCGCCGGCTACTGACGCAAGTTACGGACTCACAGGGGATAGCGTCATCAACCGGCAAGTACGGCCGCGCCAGTCCGTGCTGCGATTGCCCTCATTCCTTATTTGATCCTTAGTCGAATTATTGCGCTCCGCGGGTGAAGCACAAATCTCGAATGCCACTTGCTTCGTATGGTTCCGAGCGGGCTCTGTTGCGCCAACGGTTTGACGGAAACGCTAGACGGTTGACCAGAATAGTTGATCCTCCGCCCGATGTTGTGCATCTAGAGAGTATTGCGGCACTCCTTTAGTGGAAGGCGGATTGCAATGTTTCATTTCGCAAGGTATGGCCAAGAGCCAAAGGAAGGTAACAGCATGACTAAGAAAGTGGCGGATCTGTTGGTGGACGTTCTTGCTGAAGCGGGGGTCCAGCGAATCTATGGCGTGGTTGGCGACTCGCTGAACGGCATCACGGACTCAATACGCATAAAGAACAATATTGAGTGGGTGCACGTGCGGCATGAAGAGGTGGGAGCTTTTGCTGCAGGCGCCGAAGCGCACCTCACGGGGAAACTGGCCGTTTGCGCCGGGAGCTGTGGGCCTGGAAACATGCATCTGATTAACGGCCTCTACGATTGCCAACGCAATCGTGTCCCAGTACTCGCCATTGCCGCGCACATTCCGAGCCGGGAGATTGGCAGCGGCTACTTTCAGGAGACTGACCCGAAACATATCTTCGCGCAATGCAGCTACTACTGCGAGCTGGCCTCCGATCCCGATCAGATGCCTCGCATCCTGGAAACCGCCATTCAGACGGCAATCTCGAAACGTGGCGTCGCCGTGATTGTGTTGCCCGGAGACGTAGCTCTGAAAGATGCCGTCCAGGGGCCGCGGGTACGTTTCCACGAACCGAAATCCAGCGTGTGTCCCTCGGAGGAAGAACTCAACACCCTTGCGGAACTCCTGAACCGATCGGAAAAGATCACCATCCTCGGCGGCGCGGGCTGTGCCGGAGCCCATGCCGAGTTGATAGAGGTTGCCGGCAAGCTCCAGGCTCCCATTGTGCATGCCCTGCGCGGCAAAGAGTTTATTGAATACGACAACCCGTTTGATGTCGGTTTGACCGGCCTGCTCGGATTTTCGTCCGGCTACCACGCCATGATGAATTGCGAAGTCTTGTTGATGCTTGGCACGGACTTTCCGTACCGGGATTTTTATCCCAAGGACGCGACCATCGTGCAGATCGACCTTCGCGGCGAGCACCTGGGACGCCGCAGCAAGCTGGACTTCGGCTTTATTGGAGACACCAAGACCACGCTGCGGGCACTGCTACCCAAGCTGCAGCAGAACTCCTATCAAAAGCACCTGAAAGATTCGGTAGAACACTATCGGAAGACGCGCAAAGACTTGGATGACCTGGCAACCGCTAATTCCAACAAAGGGCCTATTCATCCCCAGTACGTTGCCCGGGTGATCGACAAACTCGCAGCCGAAGACGCGGTTTTTACTTGCGACGTAGGTACACCCGTAATTTGGTCCGCGCGCTATCTCACCATGAACGGAAAACGTCGTCTGATAGGTTCCTTCAACCATGGATCGATGGCCAACGCCTTGCCTGACGCTATTGGGGCGCAGGCTGCCTATCCCGGCCGTCAGGTTATTTCAATGTCAGGCGATGGCGGTTTCTCGATGCTCTTAGGAGATGTCATCACCCTGAAACAAGAGAAATTGCCGGTGAAGGTGATTATCTTCAAGAACGAGTCACTGGCGTTTGTGGAGCTGGAGCAGAAGGCGTCCGGCTTCCTGGAGTTTGCAACCGACCTGCAGAGTCCGGATTTCGCGAAGATCGCCGAAGGCGCCGGCGTGCTGGGATTGACGGTCAGAACGCCGGACCAGGTAGAGCCGATGATTGCGCAAGCTCTGAAACACGACGGGCCCGCCGTGGTTGAGGTTTTTGTCGCGCGTCAGGAACTCGCGATGCCTCCGACCATCACGCTGGAACAAGCGAAGGGCTTCAGCCTGTTCATGATGAAAGCCGTTCTCAGCGGACGCGGCGATGAAATCATCGACCTCGCCAAGACCAATCTGTTTCGCTAGCGAGGCTGAAACGGCTCTTCAAATGACGACAAAACCAATCACAGCACCTCTTGCTGCCGACGCAACCAGCGCATGGCGAATTCGCGGGTACCAAATCGCCTGGGGACTCGCCTTGTGCTTCTACTTTCTCGAGTATGCCTCCAGGTCAGCGCCGGCGGTGATGATCGAGCATCTCGCAACCGCATTCGGCACCACCGCCATCGGCGTCAGCGCGATTCTCGGAACCTATTACTACACCTACTCAACCACCAGCCTTATCGCCGGTGCTGCGCTGGACCGCGTGGGCGCGAAGAAAGCTGTCCCCGTTGGCATTTTCATTTTGGCTATTGGCTGCCTTCTGTTTGCCATTCCGACCTCGGGAGCGGGTTACGCCGGGAGGCTGCTGCAGGGCGCAGGTTCAGCCTTTGCCTTCACTGGAGCGGTGTATCTGGCCTCGCACGGTTTCTCCGCGCGCTGGCTGGCCACGGCAATCGGCGTAACCCAATGTCTCGGCATGCTTGGCGGGTCAGCGGGTCAATTCGTGGTGGGTCCTTGGATCGAGCGCGGTGTCGGATGGCAAAGCATCTGGCATTGGCTTGGCATCGCCAGCCTGGTGGTCGGCGTACTCCTTTTCGTGATTACCCCTTCCGAAACCCGCACCCAAACCACGCGTTCCGGTTGGGCGTCCGTCTTGCATCCCTATTCGATTGTATTTCGCAATCCGCAGTCCTATCTGTGCGGGATTGTGGCAGGACTTCTCTTTGTGCCCACCACAATCGGGGACATGACTTGGGGCGTCGCCTTTTTCCAGCGCGACCGCATGTTCAGCTACCACGACGCCGTGGTCACCGGTTCCCTCGTGCCGCTCGGATGGGTGATTGGTTGTCCGTTGCTTGGTTGGCTCGCGGATAAGATGGGGCGGCGCAAGCCTGCGCTCATCGGTGGCGCGGTCGTCATGTTGCTGGCCGCCGGGTTGATCACTTTCAGCACCGGACACCGGGCTGCGGAAATCGGCTGCTTGCTTTTTGGCATTGCCTCAGGCGCGGCCATGATTCCGTACACCATCATCAAGGAGGTCAATCCAGACGAGGTCAAGGGGAGTGCGACAGGCGGGATCAACTTCCTTACCTTCGGAGTCACCGCCCTCGTTGGACCCATTTTTGCCGATCTGCTCGGGAAAGGGTTCGCCAGCACACAGAACCATATCACCCATTTTCGCCAGAGCGGCCTGTTTTGGATCGCCGGCATCGTTCTGGCGATCATCCTCAGTTTGTTTCTCCGCGAAACCGGGCACGCGGGAAAGAGTGCATAGGGCTCGTGTCTATATGAAGCCGATCCGCATCCTTTTCGCGTGCCTTTTTTTACCTGTCGTGGCGCTGGGACAATCCAGCAACGCGAATCCTGATTTCCCCGCGAACGACACCAACTTAGCTGCGGAGGTCAAAGCTCTCCGCGAAGCTCTTTTGCAAACGCAAAAGCAGATGGCCGCACAACAACACGAAATTGAAGCGCTGAAAGAGCGAGCGAAAACCGAACAAGCGGCGTCGGTTGGGAATCAACAACCACCAAGTTCGATCGATTCAGCCATGCATTCCGCAATTTCCTCCAGCCCGGGGTTCGCGAGTAGCTCTATTGGAGTGAATATCGGCAGTCAGCCAGTGACGCACGAACAAGCAAAAGAGATCCAAAGGCCGCTGGGATCCTTCAACATTGGCGACGCCGTATTTACTCCCGGCGGGTTCGTGGACTTTGAAAGTATATTCCGTTCCACCAATACACAGAACAACATCGCGACCAACTTCGCCGCTATACCATACAGCAACACGGCGCAAGGTCACCTGACCGAGAATCGGCTCACCGCGCAGTATTCCCGCTTTAACATACTTGTCACAGACAGAGTCGGTGGCAATGATGTTACCGGCTACTGCGAAGCGGATTTCAGCGGCAATGACGCCAACAATGTGTATCAGGTCGTGAACGGCCACACCCTTCGTCTGCGCCTTTGCTTTTTGGACTTGAAACGCGGCAAGTGGGAATTCCTTGGCGGGCAAACTTACAGTTGGCTGACCCCCAACCGCAACGGACTGGGTCCGATGCCCGCCGATCAGGCAACTACCTACAACGAGGACCAGAACTTCCAGGTTGGTCTGACCTTCACCCGTGCGGCGGAGTTCCGCGTTGCCTATCACGCTAACGATCACTTGGCGTTTGGAGTGGCTATTGAGGACCCCAACCAATTCACAGGAAATTTCGTTGCCCTTCCATCGGCATTTGCCTCTGCCGTTAGCTCGCAATTCGACAACGGAGCCCAAATAGGTGCTCCCAATCTTTTTCCAGACATCATTCCCAAAATCGCTTACGACACAAAACTTGGAGGCAAACATCTTCATTTGGAAGCGGTCGGATTGTTTACTGGAGCAAGGTCCGCTGTCATGCCCATCGGCGAAAAGTCTTTCGCGTCGCACTCGGTCGTGGGCGGCGGTGGGTCGATAGCTGGGAACTATGAACTTTTCCACAACTTCCTCTTCTTGTTCAATGCATTTTGGAGCGACGGCGGCTCCCACTATCTGGTATCGGACGGACCACAATTGGTTCTCCGCCCGAACACGGCGGGAACAGACATCTTTCCTTCCATGGTGCACGCTGGAGCGGGCCTAGCCGGCCTTGAATGGATCGCATCCAAAAGGTCCGCATTCGCCGTCTACTACGGACAAGATTATTTCGGGCGAAATTTCTTCCCTGACACCACGAATACTTCCGCTCCGAATACGATCATCGGATATGGCGGGCCTGGCTCGCCTAACACAAACAACCGCCGCATTCGGGAAATCACTTTCGATTGGCTGCAGACATTCTGGAAGTCCGATAAGTACGGAGCGCTCCAGTATTACACGCAGTATTCGTACGTGAGTCGGACTCCTTGGTTTGACGCTCCGGGTGCGCCCCGGAACGCACATCTGAGCATGGTCTACGCAGGTTTCCGATACGTCTTGCCTTCGACATCAGGCAGCCTGCTGCGCGTGCCCTACCCAAATTAGAAAGGAATTCTAAGAAATCGATACCGCTGCCGAGCGGCAGCACCGAAACACACTTGCTGGGTCCGTCTTGCGTGTCGGCCTCCACACACGACGGGGCTGCATTAGTTCCTTCAGCGCACCTGACTTGGGCACTAAAACGGAGGCTTTGGAAATTGCGTTGGGGTTTGACAACAATCTTGCTGATCAGCTTGCAAAGTGCGGGGCTCGCTCTCGCACAGCGTGCTTGTTCGGACTGATCATGATGTGGCTCGTCTTCGATCAACTCGATTGTTGGCCGAATTTGCACGTGAGCCAATCTCGACGGACTACAACGTGGCCGCGGAACGCAGCTATTCTCTCCGTGAGGCGATCAACAACAATTTCGACGGCATGCGAGCCGCCGCAGACGGCGTTCTCTTTGAATTCGGAGCTTCTCGCCAGCAAGACCTCGCGTGGCGCAGCAGGTTCAGACAGTGGCAACCACAGCTGCGGCTCCTTTTCCTCGCAGAGATTGCGCTGTGGAAGTACCGCGCCCGACTTCCAGGCTTCGAGTTACCTCAGACCGTCGGCGCGGCTCAGCGAGCCTTCGATGACGAACTGGCGCGAGCGCTGGAAGCCATCGCAGATCGAATCGAAGGACACCTATCGCAGGCAGGACTCTTCGAAGAGTCGCTTGCGCGTCTGGAACGCGAGGTCAGTACTTGTGAGGGATCGGAATCACAACCAGAGACGGCAGATCGATTCCAAGCGTTCCTTTCCCTGCATCGCAGAATCGCAAGCTTAGCGAGTTCGTTGCAGAAAGAAATCGGAATCGTCGTGTAATCGCGATGCCGCCAGAGATTGCGCGAAGTTCTGCGCGGGCTTGCTGCATCCGAGCACTTGCAAGAGTCTGGAACCCAGTCACGACCTCGACTTAATCGTCAAATCCTTGGCACAACGCAGCTGCAAAAGGAATCCTAATTCTGAACCCGCCGTCCACAATTTGTTGAGAACAAGCCGGATTGCCGGGTTTTAGGCCAATGTTCGGGGTTGGATACACCCTTGCCTTCCCTGCTGCTGACAGCTTCGAAGCTGTCGAACTTACGGCGAGATGCTCGATATGAATCCTTTTCTTCCAACTACGTGTTTGCGCGACCAGGTATCAAGTACCCGCAGCACCGGGCGCAATTTTCTTCCAAGGGGCGCTAAAGAATACTCGACCCGGACTGGCATTTCCGTAAACATCTGCCGGTTCACAAGCCCATCCCGCTCGAGTTCACGCAACTGTTGCGTCAAAACCTTCTGCGAGATGCGGGGCATGTTGCGGCGAAGGGTCTTGAAGCGAAGCGGCTTCTTGGACTCGAAAAGCCACCAGAGGATCACGGGCTTCCAACGGCCGCCGATCAATACAAGCAGCTGTTCTATCGGGCACATGCTGGCAATTAATTTGGCACTCATCTCGGCTCCAGTAACCAGGTATCCATTTGGTGCCTGGTATCTCCTCAATGATATAAGGCAATGGATCATATACCGGCACGAGGGAAACGCCACGCGAGGAGCAGAACACCTGAAGGCACTCGGAATTGTGAATGTCGTACAGCCTGCGGCCAAGAAAAATTGTATCACCGGCGCACCTGGGACATCCAAGCCACGGGCACAAGAGTTAGATCGCGGTATTCACAATACAAAACTGGACAAGCCGGTACCGCTTCGCTCTTTCGAATTTGGGAGAAGCTGTGGCTCTTTCGCTATGGCGCCTGGCCCGGAGATTTTAAAAAGACACAGCGGCCGTGGAGCCGAAAGGCTTCAGCGGGTACGAATCTTGTGGCATACGACGCGAATGCCTGGGACCAATGCTGGGCGGCTGAACAGAGTTTGCGCATCGACTAGTGCGCAATTATCAGCAAAATACAAATAAAGGAACGCGGTATCAGCGAACGAAATACGAATTCAATGCACCACGGAATAGAGCACAGCCCGGCAGCGGAAAGGCGTTAATCAATCCGGCCGATAGCGTCCTGCTTTTGCTTGACCGCCAATCGCGGCTGTCTCAAGTAGTCAAGGACATCGAAGAGTGAATGCGGAACCGACAAGCTAGCAAGAGCAATTCACCCGCAGCGTACAAAACGGAGAGGAGAATGCGATGCAACTTCAAAGTGACTACCTTAATGCTTATAACAACCTAAAGCTGACACGAGATGGCAGAGGTGTGCTGGTTGCTGAATTCCACAGCAACGGCGGGCCGTTCCTTATGACCGCGCAATCTCACACCGAATTTGTCGAGGCCTTTTACCGGATTTCGCAAGATCGAGCGAACCAGATCGTAATCCTGACGGGCGCAGGTGGGGAGTTCATTACTGATGTCGATTGGGCCTCTTTCGGCGATGTCACCGATCCCGGCGTCTGGAGTCAGGTTCACGACGAAGGCGTTCAGGTTTTGGAAAACATAGCCAACATCCGCGTACCGGTCATCGCGGCGATCGAGGGACGTGCCCACGTGCATTCAGACTACGCGCTACTTGCCAGTGTCATTGTAGCGGCGGATAGTGCGACCTTCCAGGATGTTGCCCACTTCTCCGCGGGCGTTGCGCCCGGCGACGGAATCTTTACCACCTGGAGTTATCGCGGTGGAGCAGGACGAGCGGAGGCGTTCCTGCTGAACCCACGGCCGCTCCCGGCGCGTACCGCTTACGAATGGGGAGTGGTTGCCGAAGTTGTGCCGAGCGGTAAGGCGCTCAGCCGGGCGCGCGAACTCGCCGAGTTGTACCTGAAAGCGCCGGAAGTTACGCGCCGCAACACGCGCATCCACTTTATTCAACCGTTGAAGGAGCGCATTGTGCGTGAAGTCGGCTATGGACTGTCGCTGGAAGGAGCATCGTCTGCTGCTCTCGTGAAATCAATGCAAGCGAAGAACGAACCCGTCGCTGAGAAAAGAAAATCCGCGATCAAAGAATGAAGTGCGGGCCAAGTGGTAAGGATGTTGCTTTGGTAGCAGTGATTTAGACACAAAAAGGAGAAATCGTATGAGTCAACAAGCACCAACTGGAAATCGCCCCAAGCTCAGTGAAAAGGGACTTCTGACTCCGGACAATTGCGTTGTGGCGCTGATTGATCATCAGCCCCAAATGCTATTCGGGGTCGCAAATTTTGATCGTCAAGGAGTCATCAACAATGTCCTTGCGCTCGCGAAAGCAGCCAGAGTCTTTGATCTTCCCGTGGTGCTCAGCACGGTTGAGAGCAAGAGCTTCAGCGGAAATATGTGGCCTCAACTCCGGGCGGTCTTTCCCGGCCAGGAACCCATCGAACGGTCGTCGATGAATTCCTGGGATGACAAGAACTTCGTCGCAGCGATAGAAAAAACCGGCCGCAAGAAAATCGTGCTGGCCGGGCTGTGGACGGAAACCTGCGTTTCGCTTCCCACGGTGCAAGCAATTCACGATGGGTACGAGGTCTATGTCGTGGAGGACTGCTGCGGCGATGTGAGCCAACTCGCTCACGACAACGCGATGAAACGGGTGATCCAAGCGGGCGCGAAGCCCGTCACGGCGCTAATGGTGATGTTGGAGTGGCAACGCGATTGGGCAAACCTCGGGACTTACGACGCGGTGATGGATATTGTGAAGAATCATTTTGGGGCTTACGGCATGGGGGTGGAGTACGCCTACACCATGGTGCACGGAGCCCAGCCCACCAAGTACCCGGAATACAAGGTTCCTCTCGCCGCGGCGGCGCACAAGTAACCAAACGGGGCAGCGGGGCAGGGAGTATCCCTGTCCCTTGCCCTGGTTTTTCAAAAATATTGGATCGGTGAATAGAGGAGGTTTTATGCCGGCAGAAACGATCATTCATAATGCAAAGATTGCGACGAACGGTGTGCCTTCGTTTGTTGAAGCGGTCGCCATCGGGAATGGCAAGATCATCGGCACGGGAAAGAACGATGAGATCCTGCGGCAGCGCGGCCCCGAGACCAAAGTCATCGACGCGAAGGGTCGAACGGTCATCCCCGGGCTCAATGATTCGCACATGCATCCCATTCGGGGAGGCTTGAACTACAACATGGAACTGCGCTGGGATGGTGTGCCGTCGCTCACAGACGCATTACGCATGTTGAAGGAGCAGGCCGCACGCACGCCTGCACCTCAGTGGGTGCGAGTCGTCGGGGGTTGGAGCGAGTTTCAATTTGCGGAGCGCCGGATGCCCACACTGGATGAAATCAACGCTGCCGCCCCGGACACGCCAGTCTTCGTCTTGCACTTGTATGACCGCGCGCTGCTGAACGGAGCCGCACTGCGTGCCGTTGGCTACACGAAAGAAACTCCGGATCCGCCCGCGGGCGAAATTCAACGTGACAAGAACGGAAATCCTACGGGAATTCTCATTGCCAAACCGAACGCCTTCCTCCTCTACTCAACCTTGTTCAAGGGGCCGAAACTCTCGCGGGAAGATCAGCTCAATTCCTCGCGCCTATTTTTCCGTGAATTAAATCGTTTCGGTATCACAAGCGCGGTGGACGCGGGCGGGGGCTTCCAGAACTATCCCGAAGATTACGAAGTCGTGGACGAACTTCATCGGACGAATCAGCTCTCTGTTCGCCTGGCTGCCAACCTTTATCCCCAAAAGGCGAAGCAAGAGCTGGCGGATTTTCAAAGGTGGACAAAGATCACGAAACCTGGCCAGGGCGACGACTTTTATCGCATCAATGGCGCCGGAGAGATGCTCGTGGCTTCTGCGGCGGATTTTGAGGATATGCTCCAACCGCGGCCAGACATGGCGCCTATAATGGAGAGTGAATTGAAAGCGGTGATCCGGTATCTGGCGGAGAACCGATGGCCGTTTCGCATGCATGCCACTTACAACGAGACGATCGAGCGAGCCTTGAACGTGTACGAGGAGGTCAATCGCGAGACTCCTTTCGAGGGCCTGCATTGGTTCTTCGATCACTGCGAAACAATTACAGATCGCAACCTGGAGCGCATTAAGAAGTTGGGCGGCGGCATTGCCGTGCAAGACCGAATGGCTTTCCAGGGAGAATACTTTGTCGAGCGTTACGGCGCGCAACAGGCAAAGCGCACGCCTCCTATCCGGAAAATGCTCGAGATGGGCATTCCCGTTGGCGCGGGCACGGACGCTACTAGAGTGTCCAGTTACAATCCGTTCGTATCGCTCCACTGGCTTATTACGGGCAAGACGATCGGCGGCCTAAGCCTCTATCCAGAAGAAAACCGCCTCGACCGTTCCGAAGCTCTCAAGCTTTACACAGCCGGAAGCAGTTGGTTTTCCGCCGAAGACGGCAAGAAGGGATCGCTCGCACCGGGCCAACTGGCGGATCTGGCTGTCCTTTCCGCGGACTATTTTTCGGTGCCGGAAGAAGAAATCAAGCAGCTCGAATCTGTGTTGACGGTCGTTGGCGGAAAGGTCGTATACGCCAAAGCCGAATTCACGAAGCTTGCGCCTCCCGATCTGCCCGCCAGCCCGTCTTGGTCGCCGGTGGCACACTACGGTGGGTATGCACAACCCTCGAAATCAGCACTCGGCGCTTCCCATTCCGCCGCCTGCGCCCACACACCGTCCGGTCATGGGCAGAGTGGGCATCTCCAGGTGTTGGGTGAACGGGGCTTGTGGACTCTGGGTTGCGATTGCTTCGCGTTTTGATCGAGCGGCGCCAGGAGGAATCGAGATGAAGGTGTTGTTCGTTTCGTTCGCAGTCGGTCTCGGCGTTGGCATTATCTATGGCCTTATCCGCGTAAAGAGTCCCGCCCCGCCCATCGTAGCGTTGCTTGGCCTGTTAGGCATGGTGTTTGGCGAACAGCTTGGAATTTGGATCCAAGCAAAGAAGCTCAACGTTTCACACGCTGCTTCGGTGTGCCTTGTCGGTGAGCGGTATGATCGGCACCACCCGTCAGAAGTGCACTAGCGCCGCGTAATGGAATCATCCTTCCGATTCATACGACCGGCTTACAGCAAAGGGGATCCTAATGCGTTTGGATAGAATTCGTGCCGCGACAGCCGTTGCAATCTTTCTGACCGTCGGTGTTGCGAGTCAATCTCTACTTCCCATCACCTTTGGGCAGAGTGCGCAAGCAACTGGAACCACGAACGTAGCGGTCGCGCCGCAATACGATACGACCCACGTCTATGTTGCTCCTCAAGATTTTGACCGGTTCGTTGCCAGTCTGATTGCAACTTTTGGCGGCACGACAACGAAGCAGGGCGTCTTCACCGTAACTCCAACGCCGAGCAGCACCATGTCGCAGTTGGTTTTGACGCCAGTCGGATCAGTGTCGGTCTTCGGTTTCAAAACGCCGATTCCGTTTCCGTTTGGTTCCGAACGAACGGGTTACCTGGTAACCGATATGGATGTGGCCATCCTCGCGGCTCGCGCGACTGGCGCGGACGTCCCGGTCGCTCCCTTCAACGATCCGATTGGCCGGGACGCAATCATTCAATGGCCGGGTGGCGTGAATACGCAACTGTACTGGCACACCACCGCGCCATCTTATGCCCCGCTCCAAACTATTCCGGAGAATCGGGTCTACGTCTCGCAGGACCGAGTGGATGCATTTGTTTCCAGCTTTCTCGCGTTTTCCCACGGTAGTGTCGTTTCCGATGAACCGCGCGCACCAGGCGTCGAAATCGGACGACCTTCGGAGACATATCGCCGAGTGAGGATCGAATCTAAGTTCGGCAAACTAACCGCGCTGGTTACCGACGGTCGCCTTCCGTATCCATACGGCCGGGAAACGACCGGTTATGAAGTGACGAATCTGACAGACACCCTCACCAAGGCAAAAGCCAGCGGCGTCGCAGTGCTCGTACCCCCTTATAAGACCGACGAGCGAGAATCCGCTGTCGTGCAGTTCCCGGGAGGATACATCGCGGAAATCCACACGATAAATAAGAAATAAAAAAATGCAAACAGCTTCTGACGATGATCCGCGAAGCGCAGTGCCACACGTGGGATTGGAACGAAGAGATACATGCGAACGTTGATGATCCTAATGGTCGTGTCTCTTGCGCCGCCGCTCTCGCAAGGGCAATCCGTTCCCACCGCCGAATCCCCGGCGCCTACCCGGGTCTATCACTTGCTTCGCGAAGACGATGAGTGGAGTTTTCTCGCTGATCCGGCTGAGCGGCAGGAGTTTTGGGACCCCATAAAATATATTCGCCTGCGGCCAGGTCGGAATGACTGGTTTCTGTCCATCGGCGGCGAAGCTCGCGAGGTTTGGGAACAGATCGGAAACGACAACTGGGGCCAACAACCTTTCATGAACGGCTATTTCAACGAACGCTACATGCTTTATTTCGACGTTCACTATGGCAAGCACGTTCGGTCGTTCGTCGAGTTCAAAAGCGGTTTGAATTCTTACCGCATCGGTGGTCCGAGGCCGATCGACGAAAAAAAGCTCGATTTCCAAGCGGCATTTCTCGAAGTCGGAACCGGGGATGAACGCAAGTGGGTCAAGTTCAGAGCCGGGAGACATGAACTGGAATATGGCTCTGGGCGCCTGATCGATGTTCGCGAAGGCCCCAACGTGCGTTTGAGCTTTGATGGGTTCAAGGTGAAGGCCGGTGTCGGTTCTTGGCAGATTGACGGCTTCGCCGTGCGCCCGGACATGGACAAGCCGGGATTTTTTGACAACGCACCCAATCACGCCATCGGATTCTGGGGCGTGTATGGCGTCCGGCCTTTGACGAACAGCATCCTACTAGACGCTTACTACCTTGGCCTCGATCGAAAAACCGCTGCATTCAACCGGGGTGTTGGCCACGAAGTGCGGCACAGTATCGGTGCGCGTCTTTCCCGTCCCATCGCCGAGGCAAAACCTGGCTGGGACTTCGATGATGAAGCGCTTTGGCAATTCGGAAGTTTCGGTTCCGCAAATATCCGGGCGTGGACCGTAGCATCGGAAACGGGTTACCGATTTACGACAGCTCCCCTAAAGCCCCGATTCAGCGCTAAGGCGGACATCTCCAGCGGAGACGATCCAAGGACGAACACTCTCGGCACATTCAATCCGCTATTCCCCAAGGGCAATTATTTTGGCGTTCTCGCCACGGCCGGCCCCGGGCCCATCAACTTTATTGACGTACACCCTCGCGCTGAAGCAACTCTGCCGCGGGGTGTGACTGTCTCCGTCGATTGGATCTTCCAGTGGAGGGAGAGTCTGCGAGATGGAGTGTACGCCGTCCCCGGGTTCCTGATTATTCCAGCGGGAAGGAGCGACGCACGATTTGTTGGGCACCGCCCGGGCACGGAACTGCGCTGGCAGGCGAATGGGCACCTCTGGTTTCAAGCCGACTACGGAATTTTTTATGCGGGCAAGTTCGTGAAAGAAAGCCAGCTAGGCCGCAACCTGAATTACTGGGCCCTATGGGCCGGCTACAAGTTCTAGGAAGCCGTAGTGACGGAGATCGAACGGGCCAAAACAAAGTCGGTTGCCGGCCTGCGATTTTGTTTGCGAGCGCAATTTGGTCGCGCGAATCGGAACCCAAGTAGGTGTGCGCCTGGAAGTAACCGGACATTTCCGCTATCTCGGAGGCTCCAGGAACGAGATCCGCGAAGACTTCCTTTGGCAGTTGGTTGAAAGAGAAGTTGTGACCCCGTCAATTCAGCGTAGCGACTACTTCATCGAAGCTCAGGAAATCGCCGACCAGGGGCAGATACTCGCCGTGACCGGCCTGATCGGGGTGGGCGAATGCTCCGGCCACGATGTCACCAAGTTCCGTAATATATAAAGCGTGAATTCAGCAACAAGCTAAGTTCGATGCCTTCGTTCATGACTTCAACAACGAGCGCCCCCATGAAGCTCTCGATATGAAGTACCCCGCCGAAGTCTACAAACCTTCCACGCGCCCTTATCGCAGCATCGGAGAACTCTCTTATCCTTTCCACGATCGGACAGCTCTGGTCACCTGCTGCGGAAGAATCTGCATTTACAAAAAGAAAATCAATCTCAGCACCTCTCTCGCAGGTCAAGCTGTGGGCATCA
>Ga0210394_10000381_pt1 | contig 97922 bp, 99 predicted proteins | sample IncBWC12MmetaG_FD_160121 | JGI IMG/M metagenome (GOLD analysis project Ga0210394, IMG submission 160121) | Forest soil microbial communities from Barre Woods Harvard Forest LTER site, Petersham, Massachusetts, United States - Inc-BW-C-12-M | ecosystem: Environmental > Terrestrial > Soil >...
GACTTGGCCGGGCCGGTTGAGAAAGTAATATTCATCGGTCCAGAGATCGGGGTCGTGGCGTTGGAGGTCGGGATCGTTTCCGACATGGCGTGAACGCGTGGTCTCCAGTGACAGGAGATTTGTGCGCTGGGCGCTTTCGTAAGCGACGCGATCGGCCCAATAGGCGCGGCGTGTCTTCCAATTCTCGCCGAGTCCGGTATTGTGAGCCACGGCGTCCTGGATGATGCCCAGTGGAAATGGGGAGTGTTGCCAGGGAGAATGACTACGGCGCCGGGCGGATAGGCTTCCAACTTATTCGCGTCGAATTCATCACCCAACCCGATATAAAAGACGCCAGAAACCACGGTGTAGACTCGGTCCTCCGGGTGCTTGTGAGGCATCAGCTTCTCGCCACGGGGCACTTTGACCCGGATAGTGTAAGGGCCAGGCTCCGAGGGCTGCCCGACGACGACGGCAAGCCGTATGGAGGGTGGGAACGCCGGGAACGGTTTCCAATCAATATCTTCGGACAGGATGGCTTTGAATACTTCCTGTCCAGGTTGGTGACTACAGACGCCGCTTTGCGCGGCAGGCTTTACCGCGCCGGCTTTTTGAGACATAGAAACCTCCTTTCGTGCAGAAAATGTAAACATGAATGCAGACTTTCGAGATAGGTCCGCCAGTGATGCCGCGATGTCAGTGCGAGTGACTCATCAAGGCAAAGATTGGCAGAAGCGCGACGACGAGGCGCAGCGCCGGCATCCGATCCGCCCAAGCGTTAACCGTACGTGAGGTCGGTGCTCGGTCCGACCTCGATAATATAGCCGTCGGGATCGCGGATGTAGCAACGAATCTCGCCCTACTTGGGGTTCGGCTCCGTGATGAACTTGGCTCCTCGACTTTTCCACAATTCATAGCACACTCGAATATCCGCAACACGGAAATTCAGGAAGCTGCTGACCTTATCCGGGTCGGCGGGGACGCTGAGCGTCATCGACGGCTTGTCCGGGGTGGGCCGCCTCCGACGTTGACGATCTGCCAAGTATTCGCGATCTGAACGTGCCCAGACGCAGCCTTGCTGTCGCCTCTCTGAGAATGCCGCCGCCGAAGACCTTCTCATAAAAATCAGCAGATCGGTCGATGTTGGCGACGGTGATGAAATGTGTGACGGTAAACCCGTCGCGCGGGGGCATCTCATAGCTCTTTTGTTCGATTCGTACGCTGCTCATTGACGACTCCAAATCCGATGAACAGTGCTCATCTGGGCGGGTGGCCACACTTGCCTGATTTGCGGGCGGCATCAGCGCAAAAGCGCCGAACGTAGTTTTCATCGATGTTTATGCCCTCCTAGTGTCGTCCCTTTCTCAATTAGCTCATTCTGGGCGTCCCCGATTCTTATGCCGCTGAAACCGACTTCTTCTTCCCATCGAGTGCCAGCAGAAGAAGTTTCAGAAGCGCTTCGTCTGAAAACGGGTTCTGACCTGAGATCAACTCGCGATCTTGAAGGACGTAGCTCTTCCATGGAGCGACCACACTTACGTCACCGCCCGCCGTACGCAAGGCGAAGTCCGGGTAGAAGAGAACCTTGCCACCAATCTCAAGCGGCTCCCGCTGCTGCTCTTCCGCCGTCGAAAAGATGGTCATCTTATATCCAGAATAGATCCAGCCTTGAGCCTTTGCGCGTGCTCCAGCCGCATCGCCCGCCGACAGCGCGGCGACCACCTCCGTCGAATTCGGAAGCGCCGCGAGAAGTGAAATCGGGCCATGGCAGAGCACTGCCGTAGGCTTGGATGTTTTATGAAAGTGTCTCAGCACGGTGCCAGCGTCGGGATCATCGAGCAGGTCCATCATCGGGCCATGGCCGCCGGGGACGAAAACAGCGTCATATTGATCCAGGCCCGATGCGATGACATCCGAGATACGAGTTGGATTTTTGAGCCAGTCAGGGTGTCACGGAATTTTAGATAGTCCAGAAGCCTAGCCTCGTCCCCGCCGAAGAAATCGGCGACAGCTGAATGGACATCCATTTGCGGCGTGTTGCCTTTCGGATTGGCGAAAGTGATTTCGTAGCCTTCGTTCATCAGGGCGCGAACCGGAACCGTCAGTTCGTTGAGATAGTAGCCAGCGCCGGTATAAACCTTGCCATCTTTCAATGGCAAGCCGTGACCGCTCGAGACTAGCACTAAGACTTTTCCTGTTGTCATTTTGTTCTCCTCTTTGAAATCGAATTCTGTTCTCCTGAATAAGAGCTACAATAGCTCTTCCTCCAAAGTGCGCCCGCACGGGCCACCGCGGTTGATGTGAGTTATGCCCCCGGGAATCCGAACATCAGCCACGACTGATTGGCTACCCAATGGGGGTATAGCTCGGTCATCTGATCGAACAGTTCCTGGTCGGACGTCGCGGTTTTCTGCACCCGATCGAAGTCTTGCAGGTAACGCTTGGTGTCTTGAATCGCCGAGGGAGAGTCGAGCGCGCCAGGCTTCTTGTGACCTGCGACAACCATCGCCGGACTCAGCGCCGCCAGCCGGTCCAACGCCACGATCCAATTCTCCCGGCTCTCGGGGGTGGTGTCGCCGACGTACATGCGGCATTGGTTGTACACAACGTCGCCGGCAACGATCAGGCCGATCGATGGAACGTAGAGAGATGTCGTATCGGCACTATCGGTGTGCCCCTGTTCGATGATGCGCAATTCCTGGCCCTCTAGAGTGAACGTGTCATGCTCATAGGGCTCAGGTGCCAGCAACTTCGTGGGCACTTGCCCGGGAAACAACCGGCGGGCTAACCGCTCCACTGCGGGAGAGAGATAGAGTTGCATGGCGTTCAACGTCTTGGGCGTTGCTATCGCCCGAGCGCCCGGGAAACGGTCGAGCAGAATGCCCAAACCGTAGAAGTGGTCGAAATGGGCGTGCGTTATATAGATGGTCTCCAAGTTGCGGTTGTGCAGAGCAACCCAATCCGCGACAGCCTCGGCCTCAGCCACCGTCATCATTGCGTCTACCAGCACCGCGTCGTGCTCGCCGAAGATTAAAGTCGACGTGATCGGGTCAAAGCCGAGCGCTTCGCCGAAGGGCCTTGGCCGCTCGCCGACCATAGCCTTTCCCGGAGCGGTAAAAACGTTCACACTAAGCGTGGTCTCTTTCAGTCCATTTGTGCCGCCCATCTGGTACTCCTTTCGATGTCAGCGCGAGTGCCTGTTCAAGGCAAAGCGTGGCAGAAGCGCGACGACGAAGCGCAGGGTCGGCATCCTAGCCGCGCAGAGCGTTAACCGTACTTGAGATCGGTGCTCTGTCCGACCTCGATAATGTAACCGTCAGGATCGCGGATGTAGCAGCGGATCTCGCCGTACTTGGGGATCGGCTCCGTGATGAACTCCGCTCCTCGACTTTTCCATAATTTGTAGCAGGCTTGAATATCCGCGACGCGGAAATTCATGAAGCTGTTGATGTGATTCGGGTCGGGGACGCTGAGCGTTACCGTCGGCTTATCCGGGGTCGGCCCGCCTCCAACGTTCAGAATCATCCAGATATTCGCAAGCAGAAGGTACGCAGGCGCGTTGCCGTCGCCCAGGGTCAGAATGCGAGCGCCGAAGACCTTTTCGTAGTAGCGAGCCGATCGCTCGATGTCGGCGACGGTAAGAAATTGCGCGATGCTCATCCCCTCTCGCGGAGGCATCTCATAGCTCTTCTGTTCGATTTGTACACTGCTCATTGACGGCCCCTCTCAACTGGGATTCCCATTCTGCTCCCGGATGGGCACCCTTGTATACCCAAGAGCCCTTCCGAGCAAAACAAGTTGTGCGTTGGGTAGTGGTCAGTTTGGATTTTTGAACGATTGTGTCACGAACCAAAAAATCCAAACTGACCCACTACCGTGCGTAGCAGCCCGGAGAGGACCACCCGCGGCGGCGCTAGACTCCCGGAACATACGCGTGTGGTACCATCCCCCCGGCAGTCATCTTAAGACGCGATTCCAACCCGAGCCGCTCGACCTTAGAAAGCTTTCCCTGTGAAGGAGAACACACCATGTCTGAACTCGTGACGAAATCTGTGGCGCAAGAACAACCAGGACAGAAGATAGAAACACGCACCGCCGCGCAACGTGTCGCCGGCTTCACCGTTGTTGTGACCGCCGTCGCAGTGCTCGCCGTCCTCGTCGCTACGGCCGTTTACGCACAGGACAAATACTCGCTGAAATCGCCGAGCGGAATCGCGTTTTCCGACTTCAAGGGATACGAGGACTGGGCTGTCGTCTCTTCCGCGCGGACCGACGAAGTGCTCAAGGTGATCGTCGGCAATCCGACCATGATCACGGCATACAAGGCCGGGGTTCCCGGCAACGGACAGCCTTTCCCCGAAGGCTCCATGATCGTGAAACTCCAGTGGAAGCCGAAGAAGAGCGCGGAAGCCCCCTTCGTCGTGGATGTGCCCGACGTCTTTAAGCAGGCTTTCGTCATGGAAAAGGACAGCAAGAGATTTCCGAAAACCGGCGGGTGGGGATACGCGGTGTTCAACTACGATGCTGCATCGGACAAGTTCACGGCCGATGAGAAAAGCCTCGCAGACTGCGGACACTCGTGCCATGTGGCTGTGAAGGCGAAGGACTACATCTTCCACCCGTACCAGAAGCGTTGAACCACACCTGCTTCGACATTAAGTACACCGCGTAAGGGATGCGCCGTGCGAGGCTTTATATTCCTCGGCACTTCGCAGTTAGCAAACCATCCGCGGATCCCGGATCGCCACCTACGGGACGATCGTGCCGCCACCGCTGAATCCAAGAACATCGAGCCGATCTACGTTGAGATATTGGAGCAGCGCAGCCGTGTCTTCTGCGGATTGTTCGAAGCTGCAAGGCCGGTCTGCAATTCCGCGGTGTGGCCGTATCCTTGCGGCTAAAACGCGCTCACTTGCCGGTCGTGCGCGAACTCCGGCAACACATGGCCGAACGAGGTCTCAATCGTGTTTCCGCCGCCACGAAGCAGCACAAGAGGTGGATGTGTGGGCTCGGGCACTCTACTGATTCTACTGCCGAAGTGCCCGATGTGCATCGCGGCGTATCTCACCTTGTGGACAGGAGCACGTGTGCCGATGTCGGTCGCAATGCACCTGCGTCCCATGCTGGAGATTTTGTTCATCGCCTCAGCGCTCTTGCTGGTCGTACGGGCTGGGCAGCACGGACGCGTTGAGAAATCTCAACGGTAAGGGGCTTTATGCGCAAGCAAAGATCACCGATGCTCACAAAGCCAGGTTCCGCCATCTATCTTCTCGTGAGCACAACATGCGTCGCGTGCTCCGTGGCCTCGTGCTCGGTCACAGAAAATCCCAGCGCGGGCAGGTCAAGACCGGTAAGCAGTGCCTCACCTTGACCGAGGGCAACAGGTGCAAGTGCAAAGTGGAGGGAATCGATCAGCCCAGCCTGCAGATACTGTCGCACGGTGGAAACACCGCCTCCGATCTTGACGTCCTTGTCACGCGCTGCTTGTTTCGCGAGCCTCAGCGCCTCTTCGATTCCGCCGCTGACAAAGTAGAAGGTCGTCCCGCCTTCCATCACGAGCGGCTCACGCTCATAGTGCGTCAGAACGAAAGTCGGCGCATGGTATGGCGGATTGGTACCCCACCATCCCTTCCATGAGTTGTCCTGCCATGGGCCACGGACCGGACCAAACATGTTGCGACCAAGGATGAAGGCGCCAAAATTTTCCATCGACCGCCGTGCGAACACGTCGTCCACATCGATAGATCCGCCTTCCTGCCCGAGCATGGAGCAGAATGACTTGGTATGGAAGAACCACTGAAAGATCTCTCGACCGCGCTTGCCCAGCGGATCGTCCAGGCTCTGCTCTATCCCTGCGCTAAAACCGTCCAACGAAATACCAAATCCCGCGACTCGAACCCTTGACATGTGTGCTCCTCGCCTTCGAAGTTCAGATTAGTTCCCGACTTCATTGACCTCAGGGCTGCACCAGCGTCAGCTTGCCCAAGCCAGCTGAAAAGCATGATTGCCTCATCGCGCGATGTCCTTTCGCCGTCGCTGCTCGCTCTCCTTAATCATTTCGTTCAAATCCGCCGCTGGACGTATCTCGAACGGTCCACTCTTCACTCCAGGATGTTGGGAAATGAGCTGAATTGCGTGATTCAGATCTCGCGCTTCAAGCACCAGAATTCCACCCAATTGCTCCTTAGTTTCCGCGTACGGACCGTCTGTCACTGCAACCTTTCCGTTCTTCCAATACACGGTCATCGCTGTGTTGGCGGGCTGAAGAGCTTCGCCAGCGGCAAAATGTCCGTTCTTCCGCAGCTCGTCGTCGTAGCTAAAACACTCGTCCAGCATGGTGTTGCGCGCGCTCTCAGACATGTTTTCGAACTTGCCGGGCTGAATATATCCCAAACAGATGTATTTCATAAATTCCTCTTTACTTCCTGTGACTCAGTGAGCCGTAGCTCATCGTTCTGCTATCAGATAGTCGTTCGGGAGACCGAAAATCGACAGCTACTCCATTCTTTTTTGGTTCAACTGCCGAAGCCGCTCTTGCAGGAATTTTCGCTCTGGTTAATGTTGGGTCAGCGCCAGAGCTTTCTCATAAGAGGACCGGGCCTCAGCTATCCTGCCGAGCCTGCGGCACATATCTGCACGCGCCGAATGCGCCAGGTAATAATTCGCCAATTCGCCATGTGCCAACACCGCGTCGATAAACGCCAGACCGACCCTTGGACCATCGCGCATCGCAATTGCTACGGCACGATTTAGCTCTACAACCGGCGAAGGTTGAATTTGTGCCAGTCGGTTGTAAAGCGCCACAATCTGCCGCCAGTCAGTCACAGCGGCCGATTCCGCCTCTGCATGAACGGCCGCAATCGCAGCCTGCAGTGTGTAGGAGCCAAAACTGTGGGACTTCAGGGCTCTCTCCACCAATGCCACTCCCTCCGCGATCTGCTCTTGGTTCCAGAGCGAGCGATCCTGGTTCTCCAGAAAAATCAGCTCTCCGGTCGACGCTGCTCCCGCGGCCTGACGGGATTCCTGTAACAACATCAGGGAAAGCAGGCCGATGACTTCCGGCTCTGGCAGCAGTTCGCTCAGCAACCGGCCCAGTCGAATCGCCTCGCCGGTCAGCTCGGTCCGCGTTGCCTCCGCGCCCGCCGCAGCCGAATAACCCTCGCTAAAGACGAGATAGATGACCTGAAGCACCGCGTCTAGTCTCTCTGGCAGTTCTGCGGCGACGACACCTCGTACCGAATCGGTGTATCTCGAATCTTTGCCTTTGCGCGCACAATGCACTGCGCCAGCGTACGCGGAGTGATTAGGAAGGCCTTCGCAATCTCCTCGGTTGTCAGCCCGCACACCCCACGCAAGGTGAGCGCAACGTGCGCCTCCGGCGGTAGAGATGGATGACAGCAGGTAAAAATTAGGCGCAGCCGATCATCCTCAACCCTGTCCTCTTCATTGGACCTCTCCGCCGAACTCCATTGCGCTTCGAGATATCGCACGAGCTCGTCTTGAGACGCGTCAAATCGTGCCCGTCGACGCAGAGTATCAATGGCTTTGAATCGGGCTGTTGAAATCAACCACGGTCGCTGGTTATCGGGTACTCCACTCCTCGGCCACAAGCTTAGCGCAGCTGCGAAGGCTTCGTGCATCGCCTCCTTGGCAAGATCAAAATCACCGAGCAAGCGGATCAGAGTTGCCAGGATCCGTCCCGAATCCACGCGATAAAGGGAGTCGAGCAATTCGCGTATCTGCTCCGTGGAACGCTCGGACATGACGACGACTTTAGCAATCCAGCTACCCCGAATCAATTTGGCAAACGGCGGATCGATGCAGAGTGCCCAAGTCGTGACTCTGAAATCTGGAGCAACAGGACCGCTTCCTCGGTTGACGCAAAATCGCAATGCACTCACGGAGCTTCCTACAAGCTCAACACTTCCGCGTTGCTCCCGAGTCACGGGCTACCCTTCCATAATCCGGTAACGTCAGGTTTGCCGACCATCCTGGAGTTGAGCGGCTTCGTCCAACCAGACGAGTCCAGAGTCCCTATGGTCGCAGATGCGATCTGCCTAACGGTCGAAGTCGTGATCGGAGACGGAAGGGCTCGGTTGCTTGTGGATACTGGTATGTCCGGGATTCTCCTGTGGCTGGCGAATTGTTATTTCGCCAGCCACACGTGGGAGGCTTTTATTCGCAGGTCGCCATGACGGAATTGTTCGTCGCAAAAAATTTCTGCCCGTCCAGAACGCCCGTACTACCGTAACGAGGCCAGCACTGGCTCTCGACTTGGTCATAAAACCTTCACACTTCGGCGTACAGTATTCAAAAGTGCGGGATGATCGCGTTCTAGGGCGTCTGACTGACGCAGGACCGTCTTGCCTGCGAGACAAGCAAGAGGTAACAGATAATGGACTGGATAGCGAGCACAATCGCTCTCCTGGCGTTAGGCATCGGTACTCTTTTTTATGCTTGGCGGGGCCATATCTCAGGCGAACTCGTTATGGCACGTTTCTTTCGGCTGTACCGGCCTAACCGACAAGACAATCCTTTCGCTTTCTACTTCTATCTCGGCGTCCTCATCGTGGTGGGCGCGGTTGAGATTGTCTCGGGAATCTTTATATTCTTGGGTCTGCTAAGACCGCTTCCCTGGCGTTGAGACTACGCAACTTAGACCGAATGTCTTTCCATTACGCTATATTTTGAGTGACGCGCAGGTTTACTTTGACAGACAAGTTACACAACCAGCTTGACGCCGAGACCGTTACGGGCACGCAAGCCACTACTCAGGTGCAGCCGAAATCGGAACCATTCTCAAATCTAGGTGCTGGCGAGGCAAGTGTGACCCTTCTGGTAAGCTCGTTTTTCGCCGCCCGAATTGTCTGCAATCTCACCGCTGTCCGTCTCGTTTTACTCGCCGCCGCACACCTTCCCACCTATGCATCCGATTCCACTCTCGGCGCCGGCTGGAGGTGTCGTGCTCGTCTGGAGAGCTTTCGCCAATTTCTTGGGTAGACTTCATCGGTCCTTGTTTAGTTGAGACCCTGTTTATGGTTGAAGAGACTTGGCAATCCAGTCGGCGAGTTCTGGCTCATCAACTATTGTCCAGGAATGCGGATTACGTGCCCCTGGCGGCCTGAACCCTTTGCCCGTTGTCGTAATTAGCTCGGCCTTCGTGTTGCCGAGCGCTCGTAGTTGCAAGACTAAAGCCGCTTGGTCAACCGCGTTCATCGTGTAGTAGTCGCGCCCAATATTTTCAATCATCCAGACAACATCCGGCTCGGTATAGAGTCGGATGGGAACGTTCGTGAGCAAGCGTGCATTACCTCCGTCCTTTTCTGAGGCTAGGAATGGCGACCGGCTGCGATAGACCTGGCGGACCTGATGGGGTGAACCGCCCATAGCCGACCGCAATGCATCCAGAATCCCTTGAGATTCTTCCAAGTAGGATTTCGGATTGCCGCGCCGCAAGTTACATTTCTCTCTGTTCCACCAGCTCTCAAAATCCAAGGGCGCATCCACAGAGAAAATGGCAGTGGGTCTGGAACGCGCATCGCAGTGACCGGAAATGCAGTATTCGGAATATCGGACGGCGCCTGTACCTCCTGCAGAAATGCCTCCGATCACCAGGTCCCCCGCGGGAATATTCAGCTCCTGAACCACTCTCCCAATCAACGCCCTAAGCGTCACCAGTTCATCGTCCTTCATGTAGCCACTTGCACTAACTACCATCGTGGCGACATTCTTCTTTGCGAGCAGTGTCGTCAGCGCGGCGGATGAGAACTCGTTTGCGTCTGAGCCGTAATACGGGAGCATCACGACGAGACCCCGAGCAGGATCGGATGGCCTATAAACGCGATAGCAGTTGTTCTGAGTCTTAAACTGTTGACGGCACACAACCTCACCATCCGGGGCAGCAACAGCCGCGCTGCCCAGCGTCAAAACTAGAAAAATGAGTCTTAGACAACGCAAGGTGATATCCCTCTGCTCGTAAATACGACAGCCTGAAAAGATTTGTCCCGGGGCTACTGTGCCAGTGGACGCGCGATATAAGGAAAGGTTAGCAGCCTCGGCATGTCGATTCGAGTCACCACGCGATTGCTTCCGGGTGGCCGACTGCACGGAAGTTGGCCAGACTTCGTTCAAATGAGGCTTCGGGCGGGGTATGATCTCGTCAGATATATGCCTGAAGCTCTGCGGTTGGGAGATACGCGATGAAAGCAGTGGTGCTGCATGAGTACGGCGGTCCCGATAAGCTGAAATTTGAAAACGACGTTCCCGAACCGCAGATTAGCGGAGGCACGGTACTGATCGGGACAGCCGCTGCGAGCGTTAATCCGATTGACTGGAAAATCCGTTCCGGGATGCGGCAGAAAGATGTTCCGTTGTCGTTTCCGGCAATTCTGGGCCGCGATGTGAGTGGCGTGGTACGAGCGGTGGGCGCCAATGTGAAACACTTCAAGGCCGGCGACCGCGTTCTTGCACTATCCAACGCGACCTATGCCGAGTTGGTTGCAGTGGACGATTCGGACGTGACCCATCTGCCGGATGGTGTGGACCTGGCGACCGCGGCCGCGATTCCGCTGATTTCCCTCACGGGCGACCAGCTTGTGCGCCTTGCGACAAACGTGAAAAAGGGACAGGCTGTTCTGATAACGGGAGCGCTGGGCAGTGTCGGACGCGCGGCGGTGCATACGGCGAAGAAGATAGGCGCGCAGGTGATTGCAGGTGTTCGCGGGAAAGAGCTGGATGAAGCCCGCTCCCTCGGTGTCTCTGACGTGCTCGCGATTGATGACGATAAAGCGATTGAGAAATTCCACCTGGTGGATGCAATTGTGGACACCGCAGGCGGTGACGTTGCAGCGAAGCTGATCGCGAAGGTAAGGCAGAACGGCTCCTTTGGGTACACTGCTGTCTTGCCGGAAAGCGCGGCTGCCCAAAACCCGACAGTGAAGATTACGCGCGTGCTCGCGCAGCCTGACCCATCCAAGGTGCGCGAGTTTGCCGATGACATGCGCGATGGCAAGTTCGTTCTGCCTATTGGTCGCCGGATGTTGTTGCGTGATGCGGCAGAAGCACATGTGCTAGGGGAGAAAGGTGGCATTGGGAAGATCCTCCTGCTAGCGCCGGATTCATAACACTGATTTCTTCACGGCGACCTCAGGACGCGTTACGGGCTTTAGCGGCCATCTCTGCCCACTTTCAGGGTGTCGGGAGGTTGCGGGCTTCACGAGGTAAGCGACGCTTTGGCGGAAGGACAGATGGCGGAACAACTGGACAAAACGAAGGAGAACGTATTCGCGATCCCAGGAGCAGTGCTCCACAAAGCGCCGCCGCAATGTCTGACAGCGTGTCAGCAAACTGTAGTGCGTGTAAGGGAGAGAAAGCAGCGGCAGGAAGGTGAAGGTCTTCCCGCAACCAGGGCAGCGACCGCGCCGGATCCCGATCCAGTCGTGATGCTCGTCGTGCGCCTGCTTGCGGCGGCGTCCATGGCCGATGATCGAATCGCGCGCACAAACCGGGCATCGCCGCAAGATGACTTCGGCGCAGTCCGCCGCCCAATCCGTTTCGAACTTGTGCGGCGGGATGGAAAGTAGGATAAACAGAATCGTAGATCATTGGGGCTCTGCTCCTTCGGCGCTGACCTCTCAAGATCGCAGCCGGAGCCGGAGCTCCTTCCTCCTGAAGCAAAAAAGTCCGACCGAAGAGAATACAGCTTCTCGGCTATGGCTTTTTAGGGGTGTGACTCACAGCATTGGCCGCTAATAATCGGCAATCCGGAAGTAATCTCTCTACTTGCCTGGCATGAAGCCAGAGTTAACAGCTTTCTCTGCTGCCGCCGCCACCAGACAGGGTCCAACTGGGGTCCAAAACTCGGCGTTTTTGGAAGGATTTCGGGGGTCTCATTGAAATAAGGGCAATTGAATCAACGGGACTTAGAGTCTGATCGTCGAGCTCATAACCCGCTGACCGGGATTCGACGTTGAGTCTCGGTACGGCAAAATGGGCGTCCGCACAGCAATGTGCCGGAAGATCACTCGTCAAAGTCGGTGGAACCTAAGGCCGCTGTAAGGGTACGGCAATACCGAACCAAGCCTCGGAAGAACGAGGAAGGCGTAGAGCCTGGATGGCGAGCATCCCCTTACACGGGATGAAGGTACAGTCCGACTCCTAGCGAAAGCTGAGTCAGATCGCATAACCCGAAGGTCGTCAGTTCAAATCTGACCCCCCGCAACCATTTCGTGATCGACAAGGCTGGAATCCAGAATTCCGGCCTTTTTCTTGCGCCCACTGGTGGAATATTCGTTAACTCGCAACTTCCCACAAGCGTTTACGAGGACCTATTCGATTGTCCCTTCTGCAAACGCTCGATCAGCGCAGTTGCGGGCCGCTGAATTGTGGTAGGGGAAGCCCGAGCGCAGTTGTGTCGAGCCGCTTCGTTTGCTAGTTTGGCGTAGATGCCGCCGCCTGTGCCCGAACAACTCAGCAGGACCATTGAGGCTCTTTACCGAGCGGAATCGGGCCGGGTTCTAGCGACGCTCGTGCGCCTCCTCGAAGGTCTGGATCTCGCCGAAGAGGCCATGCATGAGGCATTCGCCGCCGCTCTGGAGTCCTGGCCTCAGACTGGTATTCCGGACAGCCCGCGCCCCTGGCTGATTTCCACGGCGCGCTTCAAGGCCATAGATGGGATGCGCCGGCGCGCGCGCGTCGACGGAACCCAGAAAGATTTTGCGCTCTATACAGAAGCGCGCATCAATGAAGCTTCCCTGCATAACGAAGAGATCGATAACGAGGAGATCGAAGATGATCGCCTCCGTCTGATCTGCACCTGTTGCCACCCCGCTCTGCCTCCGGAAGGACAGCTTGCGCTCACGCTACGCGAAATCTGCGGCCTGACCACGGAAGAGATTGCCCGGGCATTTCTGGTTTCGCCGGCAACGCTGGCGCAACGCATCGTGCGGGCGAAGGCGATCATCCGTGATAAGGCCATTCCTTACCAAGTGCCAGCCTCGCAGGAATTGCCGGCGCGGTTGGGAGCCGTCCTTCTAGTCGTGTACTTGATCTTCAACGAGGGATTCTCGGCTGAAAGACAGGCGCCGAACTCAGCCGTGAGGCGATCCGTCTGGGCAGACTTCTGCTCGGCCTGCTCCCGGAACCCGAGGTTGATGGGCCTGTTGGGGCTCATGTTGCTGCACGAATCGCGCCGTGCCGCCAGAACATCGAGCGACGGAGATTTGATCCTGCTGGAGCAGCAGGATCGTTCGTTGTGGAACCGGGACCAGATCGCCGAAGGCATCTCGCTGACCGAAAGCGCGCTTCGATCGCGCCGCTTCGGTGCGTACACTCTGCAAGCGGCCATTGCGGCCGTTCACGCCGAAAGTCCCTCCGTGGCCTCCACGGACTGGCGTCAGATTACGCTGCTCTATACCAGTTGCTTCGGGTTCAGCCATCCCCGGTTGTCGAACTGAACCGCGCGGTGGCCGTTGCCATGTGCGAAAGTCTGGAGCAGGGTCTTGCTCTTATCGATGACTTGCTCGCGCGAGCACCTCTCCCAGTATCACCTCGCGCACTCGGCCCGCGCGGATATGTGCCGCCGATTAGGGCGAATCTCGGAGGTCCGTGCTTCGTATGAGGAGGCTCTTACCCTGGCGCCCCAGGCATCGGACCGCCGTTTTCTCGCCAGGCGGCTTGCAAAATTAAAATAAAAATAATTCGCCGCCGCTGTCGATTCTTTCCCTTCGCGACGACTATAGAATGAAGATGCAGCGCGCAACGCTGTGCTACTGGCCCGAAGACCGTTAAAGGAGAAGCAATGGCGCAATACTTGGTTGCGATTTACCTGCCCGACGACTTTGAAGCGTCTAGCGTGGACAAAGCGATGGAGCACGATATCGACGTGCTCAACGAGGAGATGGAGGCTAAGCGTGTCAGGCTCTTCGCTGGCGGGCTGCGCCCGGCGAAGGAAGCGAAGTCGCTGCGAGCGCAGCCCGATGGCAAGGTGCTTATGACCGACGGGCCGTTCCTGGAGACCAAGGAGCACGTGGGCGGTTTTTGGATACTGGAAGTCGCTGACATGGACGAGGCACTGGCGTGGGCACGCAAGGCCGTCGTCGCGTGTCGGGCGCCGGTTGAGGTGCGCGCTCTTTTTCCTAGTGACCTTACTGCGCTGCTGGCCCGAAAGGCGTTAAAGGAAGGAATGACGCAGTATCTGGCTGCGGGTCACCTGCCTGAGAACTTTGACCCATCTAGCGTGAGCGAAGCGATGATGCACGATATGGGAGCGCTCAACGAGGAGATGGAAGCTAAGGGTGTCACGGTCTTCGCTGGCGGCTTGCTCCCGGCGAGCGAAGCGAAGTCGCTGCGAGCACAGCCCGGCGGTAAGGTGCTCATCACCGACGGGCCATATCTGGAGACCAAGGAGCACGTGGGCGGTCTTTCGATACTGCTAGCCGCTGACATGGACGAGGCGCTGGCGTGGGCACGTAAGGGCGCCGTCGCCGGCCGGGCGTCGTGCGAGGTGCGCGCGTTTTTTCGGTCGAACGTCCCATCGGAATAGTGTTTACCGTGCCTGCAGCAGGCGCTGGAAACCGAGTGCTAGAGGAGACGTCATGAGAAGAATCAGGATCATGGAACATATCTCGCTGGACGGCGTGATTCAGCACTCCACCGATGACGGCGATTTCCGCTACAGCGACTGGACCGCGCCCTATCGGACCTCCGCTGGCAGAGATGCAATCCTTGCTGCGTATGGCGGGAGCTTCGATCTGCTGCTTGGCCGTCGCACGTACGATATCTGGTCGGGCTTCTGGCCAAAGGCGCCGAGCAGTCCGATGGCGGACGGGATAAATGCGGCAAAAAAATATGTCGCTACTCACCGCCCGGAAAGTCTGCCTGGGGGCCGTTCGAGGGCCTTGGGCCGGACATCGTCGAGGGCATTCGCCGCATGAGGCGTAGGACGGCTCGGACCTTATCCTTTCGGGTAGCTCCACGCTGACATCGCCGCTGCTCGAGCATGGGCTTGCGGATGAAATGCTGCTGGTCGTCTATCCGGTCCTGCTGGGCACGGGGAAGCGCATCTTTGCGGAGGGAACCCCGCCACGCTCATTCGAGTTCGTCAGCACGAAAGCGCTCGCATCGGGCGTCATCATCAACACCTACCGGCCCGACGGAGCTTTGCGGACCGGCACCATGGGCGCATAGGCGTAGCGACCTCAGAGGGAGGACTCAAATGAGAAAGCTAATCTTCGCGATCAACACGACCCTGGATGGCTGCGTCGACCACACCAAACAATTTGTCGATGAAGAAAAACTTGAATATTTTACTCACCTCACGCGAGAGGTTGACCTGCAGGTCTTTGGGCGCAAAACCTATCAATTGATGGTTCCCTATTGGCCTGAAGTCCTCAAAAACCAGTCTGAGACAAAAGCAGATATCGAATTTGCTCGGGCATTTGATTCCACCAACAAAATTGTTTTTTCGCGGTCACTAGCCACCGCTGAAGACAGAAATACCAGGATTGTTCGCACGAACCTTCGCGACGAAATACTAAAGTTGAAGCAAGAACAAGGCAAAAATATTTTGGTCGGTGGTGTAGATATTCCTTCACAACTTATGGAGCTTGGACTGGTGGATGAATATCGTTTTGTCGTTGGCCCAACCCTTGCAGGAGCAGGGAGACGGCTGTTGGAGGGTGTTAGCCTGCCGGAGACATTGCAATTAAAACTTGTTGAGTCAAAGTTTTTCAAATCAGGATGCGTTGCGCTTCATTACTCGAAACAGTGACAGAAAAATCTGCGACACGTGTGCTGCTGGCCGCCATCAAGGGGAGACGAACCATGAAATACATTTGTTTGGGCTACTACGACAAAAGCAAACACGACGCCATGACCGAGGCCGAGAAACAAGCGATATTCGACGCCTGCTTCACCTACGACGACCATCTCCGCGCCAACGGCCACTGGGTCGGTGGAGAACCGATTCAACCTGCCGAAACCGCCTTAACCCTCTATTGGAAGAACGGCAAAGTCACCACGACGGACGGTCCTTACGCCGAAACCAAGGAACAACTCGGCGGCATTCTCATCCTCGAAGCCCGCGACATGAATCATGCTCACCAGCGCGACGGCAATCGTGTCGGCTCGGTCGAAGTGTGAATGGATAAGTACGAAATCGAAAAATTACGGAGGAAGGCAATGACCCGAAATCAAATACGCATCACTTTGCTGAGCGGATTCGCACTCGCCGCTCTGATCGCATCCCGGCCCGTCGCAGCACAAGATGCAAAACAGCCGTATCCCAACATGGCCCCAATCGAACAATATCTGATGGATCGCGACGCCGAAATCGCCCTCGCCCGCAGCGCCGCTCCAGACGCCATCTCGCACGACGCCTCAGTTATCGTCCTAACCCGTCACGGCTACGAAACCGCGGTCCAAGGCAAAAACGGCTGGGTCTGCTGGGTGGGACGCGGATGGATGGCCATGTTCGACCACCCCGAATTTTGGAATCCCAAAGTTCGCGCCGCGGAATGCATCAATCCACCCGCCGCCCGCTCCGTCCTGCCGTATGCCTACAAACGCACCGAATTGCTGCTCGCCGGCCATTCCAAGCAAGAAGTCATCGCCGCAATCAAAGCCGCGATAGACAAAAAAGAATTGCTAGCCCTGGAGCCAGGAACGGTCAGCTACATGATGTCGAAGGATTCGTATCTCACCGATTACGGCGGCCACAACGGACCCCACATGATGTTCTACGAAACAGCGAAAGACGGTGCAGCCTGGGGCGCAAATCTCACAAACTCCCCAGTCCTAGCCGTAGATTACTGGTACATCTCCGCCGAAGCCTTCCCACAACTCAAATCCTTCCCACCACTGTCCGTCTTCCTGGTAGGAGTAGCCAAATGGTCCGATGGAACGCCGGCACCGAGCATGTAAAGACCGAGCGGCAAACCTTAAGCCCCGCCGGGCCAAAAATAGAAATTCAGAAAGGGTTCACCCGTGGAATCCCTTCATAAGGCAGGGGTGCTGTTGGCATTGGATGGCCTCCACCCGGAGACTGGCCCACCCTTTCGGAGGCATGGCTCCGATGATGAGTATCGCGAAGTCGGCTTGTAGGCAGTGATCTCACTCTTGTCACTGATTCTGACAGGTTACGCGACCAGTAAAGGGCGAATTGGCACCCCCGATTTATAGCCCAATTCGCCCAACTCAAATCCCAAGCCCGCTCTCTCGCACCATTCGCAGAAAAACAGTCTGCCAAACCGTTGCACGTCAGAAACTGCGTTGTCCACGCAGATCGGACTCAGTAAAACTAATTCATAGTGGCCGCCACCGTTAGGGCGGACACTTGCCACCGTATCAATTCGCCAGAGACACCCGCCGTCTGAAGATCGTTCACTGAAGCGTTCCCGCTCTCGAAGAAAATTACGGCTTAAATCCAACGCTCTCCCACAATTTCCCGGAATCGTACATCCATCCGTTCGTCACCACTTTCGCCACGTTCCGGATGTCCTTGATATTTTCCACTGGATTTCCATTCACCAGAATCATGTCCGCGCGCTTTCCCGCTTCAATCGTTCCCGAGTCGCCGTCCAGCTTCATCGCTCGCGCCGCCACAATTGTCGCCGACTGAATCGCCGCCATCGGCGTCATTCCCGCTTGCACGTACAATTCAAGTTCCCGACCCAATCCATATCCAACCAGCCCCGTATCGCTTCCCGCCACAATTGGCACTCCCGCTTTGTATAGCGCGCCAATCACTATAAGATTTTCCGCCAGCCGCGCGTGCACTCGCGTGGAATCCGTCACGGGAACTCCCATCGCCATATACTTCGTCGAAAGCGTGTACGGAGCCTTCAGAATTCCCGGCTCAAACGTCGTCACATCCATATCTTTCGAGTGCCCCGCCATTTCTCCCCATGACGCCGTCGGATCCACAACCGTGTGATGCTCCACCAAGAATGGAATCACCTTTTTCACTTCCGCGGAACTAAAATCGATCAGCCCGGTACTTCCCTGCGGCCGCATCAATCTCGAAACATAATTCAAATGATTGATCTGATCCATCCCCGCTTCCACACCTTCATACGTGCTCATCGAATTCGGCACGTGTCCCGTCACGCTCATTCCCACTCGATGCGCTTCGCTCGAAAGCGCGCCAATCACCGCCGGCTTCAAATACGTGTAAAGTTTTATTTGCTGAAATCCCGCCGCCTTATATTTGTCAACAACCGTTCGCGCTTCATCGGGAGTGTCCGCCGTCACCGCGCCGAATCCATTGATCCCGCTCGCGTCCACCAATCCCGCCAGCAACAATCGCGGCCCCAGCCCGTGACGTTGCTCGATCTCATCCCGCTCCGTCGTCAAAAACTCAAACTCTCCTCCGCAATCTCGTGCCGTCGTAATTCCAGCGGCCAGCAGCGCCGGACCAAACTCCACGCCGGATAAATGTATGTGCATTTCCCACAACCCTGGCAAAAGCGTTTGTCCGCGCGCATTCACAATCGCCATTCCCTCGGGAATTAGCACCTCCCTCCGGCGTCCCGCCGCAACAATCCTTCCATCCCGGACAATCACAACAGCATTCAGCATTGGCGGACGCCCTGTCCCGTCCACCAACGTCGCGCCCACAATTGCAAATGTTCCCGTTTGTTCCGGCGGCACCTGCTTTTCAATCGCCGCCAGATCCCACATTTCCTGTGCAACACCTGCGTGAAATAATTCATTCAGCGCCGGCTCGTATTCGCTTCGCACCGCCTCAAACGGCAATCCGCCCGCAAACGTCATCAGCGCCGCTAACTGTCCCTGTGCATTTACCCACAATATTTCTCGCCCGAAAACTATGTTCGCCACCGTGTACCTCGTCAGCGCCACCGGCCGGCCTACAACACTAATATTGTCCGAGCCGACCACCTCAATTTCTGCATCGGGAGCGCCCGGAACAGCCCGCAACATTTCCAATCCCGCCGGTTTGCCGTGGCTCGCCCAGTACCGCACCATCATCATCTGCACCGAAACCGGACTCTCGCCAAATCCCACGAAGAATTTCTGCGCGGGAGTAATCGCGCGCGCCGTTTCTCCTTCCCGCACCGTCGCCATCCCTGACGCGAATTCCACAGAATCAATTGTGACCGTTGGCGCTGGTATTGTCGCCGTCGGCGTCGCCGCGCGCTTCTGTTCAAATCCTACGGGACTCAAATCCGTTTTCATTCGTAGCGTCGCTGTCACCGCTCTCTTGTTGCTGCGGTCCGTCAGCTCCGAGGAAATATTCATCACCAACTCATCTCCGCCGGCGCGCTTCAACTCGTAAGTTTCCTCGCCTATCGCGTGCAGCAATGAGTGCAATCGGAAACTTCCCTTTTCAACTGTCTCCGATCCCGCCTGTGCCACGCCTCGAATCGGCGCCAATAGACAAAACAAAGTCAGTGCGCCCACGCGCACTCCACCTCTCGTCCCGAGTTTCATGACTTGACCCGCTCCTGTGCTCCGTCTGGTTCGCGCAGTTTATCATTTTCTTTCTTCGCAAAATGTTTCGCGCGCTAGAATTTGACGTCATCGGGTGCCCCACACGCCGGCGTCGCGTGTGGGGTTTCTGATATCGAATTCCGGACATGCCGTAGGGGCTCTACTCGCTGCGCCCTCGTCTTCGTCCGCCACCAAAACCCGATGCTCTGGCGCGTTTCCCCGATTCACATTGGCGAGTACGCTGTTTCTCCGGACTTAGGCATGTCCGTCCGAAGCAGCTCTCCGTCTGGCTCTTCGGCCCCTGAATTGTGCGAGACAGACGCGGACGGACAGACCTGACGTTGACAAGGACGGGAAGCTAGAGGCGGCGAGGAAACAACGGCGGATTCGTCGCCAGTCGGGCCGCCGGAAAAGGCCCAGACGAGTTTCTAGGATCCACGGGGTAGAGGGAGATCCCGTTATACAATTCGGCGAAACTCTCCTCTTTGGATCTAAGGGAGCATTGGGAAGTTGGGGAGAAATCTTTGGAGTACGGTTTCCAGCTAACCAACTGATGAGAAATCACAGCACACAGACTCTGTGCTGAATTGGGATGGTTCTGTGCAAGGAACTTGAGTCTTCTGGTTTTGTGTGGCTCGACGCGGGCGACGTCCAAAACAATTGCAGCAAGGCTGGCAACTTGCGGATTGTCCGACTTAGCCATTCGTTCAAGGCGGGCCACGTTCTTTCGGAGATGTGCGATTGCTCAAGGAACCCGGAGATGCCGTCCTTGTCTTCAATGGCCTGGCCCTCGTTCTTCAGTTTGGCCCTGCAATGCTTGCACACCTGGATCTTGCGACCTTTGCCGGAGAACTGCTCGTTCGGACGTTCACGCCCGCAAATCCTGCAGTAACGTCCCATCCCGCTTCCTTCCAGCAACTGAGAATAAGATAATAGACCAAGAGACACCAGACGGGCGGGAAAGGTGGTCCATGGCCGGCCAACATATCGATCGAGACAAGCTCCGGGCTGCCATTCGCCGGATGGGCGGCGAATATATTTTCTACATGTTGGACAATGCCATCACCCTTCTGCCTCAAACTAAGCTCCGCAAGATGATCGCGCTGTATCTGAATCCGGCCGAGCTTCGTCCGGACGGCGCTAGCAAAGGAAAACTTCTCGCTGATGTCAAAGTGTTCCAGAAGGCGAGCTTGGCCGGCAAGTATTACCAGGCTTTCGCTGTCAATTCTAAGAACTACACCGAAGAGTCCAGCGGCACCGTAGCTTGGATGGCTGATTGCCGCCGCCTTCTTGAGCATCACGGAACTCGTCGAGCTTCCAGCTTTAGATCACTCCAATGGTAAGAAAAAGCGCGTCAGAAAGTCCTGACCGGTTAATTAGAAAATTGTTAGTCTTGAAGAGCAACCTCAATGGGACATTGTCACTCCATCGAATACTCCCGCCTTTGCGCTCGTTCTCCCTGCGTTGTGCGCCTTCTGTTTAAGGTTTACACTGATGTTTACAATGCGTCTCTCCGAACTACCAAGGCCGAGTCCCGAGCGCCTCCTAAAGCAGGTGCAGGCCGAAGAGAACAAGCGCTGGGGCGCGAAACTCAAGGTTTTTCTGGGCTGCGTGGCTTCTGTTTTTTCGAGATGGATCGAATGACCAGCTTGCCTCTGCCGCTTCCAGGCAACGGCCTTTCAGCCTGCGCGATGCCAGCAGCGATAAGTTCCTCAACCTCTGGGCGCGCCAGCGTCGCTGCGGACTCGATCCTGATAAAACGGTTTTGGTTGCCGCTGCCGAGGAGCAACTTATGAGGATCGGGGAGCGTGGCTCCGTAGTAGAACGACAGCCCAACTCCATTCGCGCCTGCGGCAATGGACAAGACGCAATCGGACGGTCGCTCGGTCGAGCAGTACCCAATCACGAAAAAGTTATAGTTGTCATAAACCAGTTCATTGGCAGTGGGCAGACGCTCGCGCAACACTTTGCGCACTGAACGGATCAATGCTGCGTTCTTCGAGTCAAATTTCTTAATAAAGCCCGCAAGTTGCTGTTCGTCTGTCGCATCGGCTTGCGAAGCAATTCGTTTGGTGGTCTTCATGGACAGTGCATCCGCCTTCTTGTGCCAAGTTGACGGTGAGTATAGCGCCCTGCGATCGCCTTCTGCCGATGTTTCAGCTCCGGACGTTTCACGGGCAAACAGCAAGAAATCCCATCTCTAAAGCCCGTCTCGAGATGGGTTTACGCGACCAGTGACGGGCGAATTGGAACACCCAGTTTGTAGCCCAATTCGCCCTACTTAATCCCAAGCCCGCCCTGTTTTCGGGGACCTCATTGAAATAAGGACAATTGAATCAACGGGACTTAGAGTCTAATCGTCGAGCTCATAACCCTCTGAGCGGGATCGGCGGTTCAAATCCCGCCTCGGCAAAAATGGGCGTCCGCACAGCAATGTGCGGGAAGATCAATCGGATGCGTAGGCAGGATGTGTCCAGGTCCTCGTTCAGGGAACGACAATGAGTCCCGTGGACAGGAGCAGCGGCGTGCGCTCCGATCACACCGTCATCCTCACGGCCAGCGAATCAGCCAAGGTGTATCCGGATGTCGCTACGACGTGTTGGTTGCGATCGTTCGGAAGCGCCTGCGGCTGGAAGTGAGCTCTTACCAGATCCTACAGATTTTGAGTCGCACGCTCTTCGAGAAAATGCCCATTTTATGGGCCTCGGAAGTGATCGACTCCCAAAACGAGTTAGGCGGGGACCCTAACCAGTTGATTCTATTCGAGTTTTAACCGGACATTTAACCGGACAACGGTGTGCATATATTAAGGATAGTGAAAAATTGGTCGGGATCAGGTAGCCCGAAGGTAACGATGATGCAAGCCGCCCAGTGGATCCTCAGAAAGCACGCGCCCCCAGACTGTGGAGCGAGTTTTGGCGAATGACACGACGTCGAAGACCATCTTGTAGTGTAGTGACTTTTTGGTTTGGCTCGCCAATTACCCATCTTCGTTTGGCCGTAGGTCCACGGAGTGTAACGTTCAAGGCGCGAGATGCACAATCCAAGGAGGGCCATCGAAGGGAATGCCAATGGAGCGTTGCCGAGCCAATTATTCAAGAAGCGGCGATGTCGTGTTTGCTTTTCGTAGCAACGTCATTTTGTTCGTGCGGAATTACGGAGGGGCGCATTAAAATTCGCGCCCAGTTCCCCGCTTTGTCTCTGTGATGTTTTTCACATTGTTTCGACCCATGGTTTTGGAATCCCCGAGGTCGGCAACTCAGACCTGCTACAGCGAGGCAGCTCAAATGGCTCCTAATCTCAGTAAACAAATCAACAAGACGATCCTGGCCTGTATCCCCGCTATTTCCGAAGATGGAAAATGCCGACCCTATAAGCTCACCGGAGTCGAGTTGGTTGGTCTTTGGCTCGAGAACGGCGATCTGGCTACCACTTTTCTCACTCATGAGCATAGGTCCCAGACACCATTAACCAAGGAATTCTTTATTCCGTTTTCACAGATCGCTTGCGTGGCTGTCGTTGCACCGCCTCCGCCGGGCGGAGCTGCAGCGGCAGGTCAGAGTCAAGTCCAGGATCCGTCTGCGCCGCCAGGGGTCGCAGGGGGATCTGCTTCGATGAGTGGAGGAGCGTCGCGCAGAAAGTCGAAAACGTTATAGGTATGAACCGTGTATCCCTGGTTGGGACCTGAAGAACCGGAGAACCGGCAGGAGCAGCAATGGCTGAGAACTTGCAACCCGGAACGGCTGCGGACGAGACGAGTTCGGCGGAGTCACCGTTCAGCGCGCCGCGAATCAATCTGCCGAAAGGTGGCGGAGCAATCCGCGGCATTGGAGAGAAATTCTCGGCCAATGCAGTCACCGGAACCGGCTCTCTAAGCATCCCGGTTGCGGCGAGCGCGGCGCGCTCAGGATTCAACCCCCAACTGTCGCTGCAGTATGACTCCGGCTCTGGAAACGGAGTGTTTGGCATCGGCTGGTCACTGACGTTGCCTTCGATTACCCGAAAGACCGACAAGGGAATTCCGGAATATCGCGATCATGAGGAATCGGATGTCTTTATCTTATCGGGCGCTGAAGACCTGGTGCCGGTTCTTCGCAGGACCCGGGAAGGCCGGTGGACCAATGATGAGTTCGAACGCGACGGATACCGGGTACGGCTCTACCGTCCGCGGGTCGAAGGCCTGTTCGCGCGTATTGAGAAATGGACTCGAATTGAAGATGGCGATATCCACTGGCGCTCGTTCTCGAAAGACGATGTTCTGAGTCTGTATGGGGTCACGCGGGAATCGCGCATCTATGACCCAGCCAACGAAAGCCACATTTTTAGTTGGCTGATTTCCTCGAGCTTCGATGGCAAAGGAAATGCCATCGCCTATGAACACGTCCCCGAGAATGATTGCTGTGTCGATTTAACCCTGTCGAACGAGCGAAACCGGGCCCGTACAGCGAACCGGTATCTAAAGCGAATCAAGTATGGGAATCGAACCCCGCGATGCGGGATCCACGAGTGCTTGGAATCTGCGGCGTGGATGTTCGAGATTGTCTTGGATTATGGGGACGAGGAGTATCGCTTGAGTCTGCCTGACGCCGAAGGCAACGTTTTCGTCGAAGTTCGGGAAGAGCGGTCGCAAGGTCGCCATTGGCCCGTTAGAAGTGATCCGTTCTCCAGCTATCGTTCCGGTTTTGAGATTCGAACTTACCGCCTCTGCCGACGATTGTTTGTGTTCCATCGGTTTCCCGAGGAGCTTGATACTCCCCGTTATCTTGTTCGATCAACCGAACTGGAATACGAGGAAAAACGGATCGGAACATTTCTAACGAAGGCAATCCAGTCTGGATATACGCGGGAATGCGACCAACGTTATCTCAAGAAGAGTTTGCCGGCACTTGAGCTTGGCTACTCCGCCAGCCCGCTCGAAGATGAGTCCTTTGACTACAGCGTGGAACTGAAAAACGTGGAGGCCGAGAATCTGCCGGAGGGTATCGACGGAGTCAACTACCGATGGCTCGATCTGGATGGCGTGGGTATTTCCGGAGTGCTCTCGGAGCAAGGCACAGGTTGGTACTACAAACGGAACCTCGGCAACGGGCGCTTCGGCGCGACTGAACTCGTATCGAGAAAACCCTCTCTCGGCACTCTTGGAGCTGGGCAGCAACTCCTGGATATCGCGGGCGACGGCAATCTGGATTTGGTCGATTTTGAGTTCGGCGAAGCGGGATTTTATGAACGCACAACCGATGGTGTAGGGTGGGAGCCCTTTCGCCCGTTCCATTCGCTGCCAAGACTGGAATGGAACGACCCAAACCTTAAATTCGTTGACATTACGGGCGATGGCGTCGCCGATGTTTTAATCACGCAAGATCTTGCTTACCGATGGTATCCGTCACACCTTCGCGTCGGCTTTGGCCAGGAACGGCGCGTCGCTGCCGCTCATAACGAAGAACAAGGTCCGCGAGTGGTTTTCAACGACGGCACTCAATCTGTCTATCTGGCCGATATGTCCGGCGACGGGCTGTCGGACATCGTGCGCATAAGAAATGGAGAAGTTTGCTATTGGCCGAACCTAGGATATGGACGCTTCGGCCCCAAGGTCACCATGGACAATTCCCCGTGGTTCGATCTGCCAGACTCGTTCGATCAAGAACGAATCCGGCTTGCAGACACGGACGGTTCCGGCACCACGGACATTTTGTATATCGGCCCCCACAGCATCGATGTCTACTTGAATCAATCGGGCAATGGGTGGTCAAGCCGGCGGGCTCTCGACAATATTCCCACGAACGACCTCACGACAATTTCCGTGACTGATTTTCTGGGACGAGGAACGGCCTGCCTGGTGTGGTCGTCACCGCTGCCGTACGATGCAAGGCGCCGGCTGCGGTATGTGGACCTGATGCGAGGCAAGAAGCCGCACCTGCTCATTCGAATTTGCAACAATCTCGGAGCCGAGACTGCCATTGAGTATGCGTCTTCGACCGAGTTCTGTCTCGCCGATGAGGCCGCCGGAAGCCATTGGGTCACTCGGCTGCCGTTTCCGGTTCACGTAGTAAAGAAAATCCTGACCCATGATTACGTGAGTCGCAACAGATTTGTCACTCGCCGAACCTATCACCACGGCTTTTTCGACGGGTTGGAGCGCGAATTTCGAGGCTTTGGCCGAGTCGAGCAACTAGATACTGAAGAATTTGGGGCCCTGACCGAGGGTGGCATTCTTCCCGCGCCGAGCAATGATCATGCTTCCTTTAATGTTCCACCCGTACTGACGAAAACGTGGTATCACACAGGAGTTTTCATCGGAGCTGATCGCGTATCCCGCCACCTCGCCCACGAATACTATAGGGAACCGCATGAAAGTTCCGAGATGCTGCTGGACGATACGATCCTGCCTGACGACTTGACGCCAGAGGAAGCTCGCGAAGCCTGCCGTTCGTTGAAGGGCTCGATGCTGCGACAGGAGGTGTATGCACTTGACAGCAACGAAGAATCGTCTCGGCCATACACCGCATCCGAAAATAACTTCGCCATACGGACCCTGCAACACCGGGAATGGAACCGCCACGCAGTGTTCTTCACGCACTCGCGGGAGTCGGTGACTTTCAATTACGACCGCAAGCTTTACGACGTCGACGGAATCAAGCGTGCTGACCCGCGCGTCACGCACTCGATGAGTTTGGAGGTGGATGAATACGGGAATGTTCTCAAGGCCGGTAGTATTGGCTACCCACGCCGCTTTCCTGACTACGCCGATCTGCCGTCTGAGCAGGATCGCAACAAGCAAAAGCAAATCCTGCTCACCCTGACGGAGAGCGACTACACCAATGCCGTGCAGGGACGCGATTCCTACCGCACGCCCTTGCCATCCGAAGAGCGCGCTTACGAGCTGCTTAACTTCAGGCCGGAGGCGCATTGTTTCGGGACCACGAATCTTTTTCGATTCAAGGAACTGAAGAAGAAAGTCGCCGAGGCCAGCGATGGACGCCATGAACTTCCTTACGAGGATCTGAACGGCGCTGGGGCGTTCGGCGGAGATCCGTGCCGCCGCCTTTTCCGGCGCACCCGGACCTTTTACAGAAGAGACGACCTGGATGGGCTACTTCCTCTTGGAGCTTTGGAATCGCTGGCGCTATCTGGGGATGTGTACCGGCTCGCGTTCACGCCGGGTGTCATCCGAGACGTCTATCGGCGCAAGATTCCGGATCATTCGCCAGACGCGCTGCTGCCCGATCCCAGGGCCGTGCTTGAGGAAGGCGGATACGTCGATCTCGACGACAATGGGCATTGGTGGGCCCCATCCGGCCGATTGTTTTATTCGTCTGATCTCGACGAAGGGGCCGCGCCAGAACTGGCACACGCACGCAGGCATTTCTTTTTACCTCGGCGGTTTCGAGACCCCTTCGGGAACGTCACCTTGGTTACCTACGATCCTCATGATTTTGTGCTGACCGCGACGCGGGACGCAGCTGGAAACACCTCGGCGTCGCTCACCGATTATCGGGTGCTCGCGCCAAGGTTGGTGACCGATGCGAACGGGAACCGAACCGCGGCTGCGTATGACGTGCTCGGAATGCTCGTCGGCACGGCCGTGATGGGTAAGGAGGGGGACGGCGAGGGTGATTCACTCGACGGATTTATTCCTGACCTCAGCGAGTCCACGATCCTTGCGCACATTCACAATCCGCTGCACAACCCCCACGCGATCCTGCGCGGAGCAACCAATCGGTTTGTCTACGACCTGTTCGCCTTTGCACGCACGCGAAGCAATCCTCAGCCCCAATCCGTGGCCAGTTACACACTAGCTCGCGAGACCCACCTGTCGGACCTCGCGCCGGGCCAGCATACCAAGATCCAGCATTCGTTCTCTTACTCCGATGGCTTTGGCCGCATCGCGCAGAAGAAGGGCCAAGCTGCGCCCGGCCCCCTGGCGCCTGCCGGACCGGAGGTTGATCCGCGCTGGGTCGGCTCCGGCTGGACCATTTTCAATAACAAGGGAAAGGCCGTACGCCAATACGAGCCATTCTTTAGTGCCACGCACAAGTTCGAATTCGCCAACATCGTGGGCGTTAGTCCCACGCTGTTTTACGATCCTGTAGCGCGAGTGATCGTCACGCTCCATCCGGAGCACACGTATGAAAAAGTCGTTTTCGACCCGTGGCAGCAAATGTCATGGGACGTCAACGATACCGTGCTCGAACGCAACCCAGCAAACGATCCTGACGTGGGCGGTTTCTTCCGCCGTCTTCCTCACAATGATTTCCTGCCGACCTGGTATGAGCAACGGAGCAACGGTGGGTTGGGACAGAAAGCGAAAGAGGCAGCCGAGCAGGCGGCGTTGCACGCAAACACTCCCAGGACTACTTATTTGGATACCCTCGGACGTACGTTCTTGACCATTGACATCAACCGCTTCAAAAGAGTTGAAGAAGTGCGTGAAGAGCGGATCGCCACCAGAGTCGAATTGGACATCGAGGGCCGGCAGCTATCCGTCACCGACGCACTTGCCCGCCGGATCATGTCATATGCCTACGATTTGGTCGGAAACAGAATTCTTCAATCGAGCGCCGACAGCGGAGACCGGTGGATTCTCGACGAAATAGCGAAGATGCCGCTGCGCGGCTGGGACAGCCGCGGGTTTGAGTTCCGTAACGAGTACGACATGCTGCGCCGCCAGATCGGTCTGTTCGTTCGCAAGGAACATCAGGCCGACCAACTGGCAGAGAAGACCATCTATGGCGAGGGGAAACACAACGATCGGGCACGGAATCTGCGAGGCAAGGTCTTCGAGCACTTGGATGGCACAGGCGTCGTGGCCAGCGACTCATATGACTTCAAAGGGAATTTACTCAAGACTTCCCGTCAATTGCTGCGCGATTATCACGACGAGGTTGACTGGAAGCAGTCGCCTGAACTGGAAGATCGAATCTTCACCAGTAGCGCGACCCACGACGCGCTGAATCGCCCCGTCACGCTGACCGCGCCCGATGCCAGCGTCGTTCGGATGGGATTCAACGAAGCCAGTTTGCTCGACAGTGTAAACGTCAACCTACGGGGGGCCGACGCGGTCGCGCCGTTTGTGACGAATATCACTTACAACCCCAGGGGCCAGCGCGAATTGATTAAGTTCGGTAATGGGGCACGAACGGATTACACGTACGATCCGAACACTTTTCGGCTGATTCATCTGCAGACCCTGCGCGCGAGAGATCGCGAGGTTCTGCAGGATTTGCGATACACGTATGATCCGATCGGCAACATCACTTCCATTGCCGATCACGCGCAGCAAACGGTGTATTTCGACAATCAGGTTGTTTCTGCCAGCAATGACTACGTGTATGACGCGATCTATCGGCTGATCGAAACCCACGGACGTGAGCACATTGGCCTTCTGGCCCGGCCTGAACCGGACTGGAACGACTCCCCGCGCATGAGTCAGCCGCAGCCGGGCGATGGCCAGGCGATGCGCCGGTACAACGAAGACTATCGGTACGACGTAGTAGGAAACATTCTCCAGGTAATTCACCACGCCGCCAACGGCGGCTGGAAACGCCACTACGACTATTCGGAATCCAGCAATCGTCTGGAGCGCACGCGGGTTGGAGAGATCGAGGAGCACTACCACTACGACGCGAACGGCAACATAACTCGAATGCCGCACCTGCCGCTGATGAGGTGGGATTTCAAGAACCAGCTGCACATCACGCGGGAGCAGTTGGTGAATCGAAGCGACGGCCAGCGTACTTTTTATGTTTACGACTCAGGCGGCCTGCGCGTCCGCAAGGTCACCGAACGGCCCGACGGCTCCAAGGCACATGAACGTATCTACCTGGGCGGCTTTGAGATCTATCGCAAATACCACCGAAATAAAGTTGCGCTGGAGCGAGAAACGCTGCATGTGATGGACGATAAGCATCGCATCGCGCTGGTGGAAACGAAAACGATTGACGGCAAGTCCCAGCCTGCTTCCCTTCCCGACGTACTGATTCGCTACCAGTTCAGCAATCACCTGGATTCATCGTGTCTCGAAGTAGATGAAGAGGCCGCGATCATTTCGTACGAAGAGTATTACCCCTACGGCAGCACGTCGTACGAAGCCGTCCGAAGAGACGTGGAGATTAATCCCAAGCGTTATCGCTACACGGGCAAGGAGCGGGATGAGGAGACGGGACTCTACTACCATGGGACCCGCTACTATGCAGAGTGGTTGGGAAGGTGGACGAGTTGCGATCCAAAGGGAATCGGGGATGGCCCCAACCTCTATGCGTATGGTCGTGACAATCCGATCGTATATTCCGACCCGGCCGGAACTGATTCGACAAACACGATCAGCCCAGCTCCGACGACTCCGAAGCAGCCGGACCTGAATCACGTCACACCCCCGCCGAGTCCAACTACACCTGCTGGGACGGCTAGTTCATCCGACGGAGGCTCCACTGGAACCTCTGCCCCCGGCGCCTCTACTCAGGGTACCGCTCAGGGTGCCGCTTCGGCCGGGCCTGTCGATCCTTCAGCGCCGGTCCGACCCAAGGTCGTGAGTCCGAACATCCTGGGCCTTACGCCCAGCCAGAGCCCAGGGGCCACGGTTCCTGACAAGGGTATACAGGTTGAAGCCGTAGTTCAGGTCGGGATACCCGCAAATCGCAACACAGCGGCATCCGTTACCGTGACAAGTAATCTTCGATACAGCCCGATCAAAGGGGGGGATGTGGGCGTCGGGTTGGCTGGACAAGGAGTCTCTGATCCGCAAACTGGAAATAGCCGAGGATGGACGGGCTCAGTCACGGGACATTACCAATTTTCTGACAATTTAGCGGTGTTCCAGAGCGTCAATATCACAGCAGTTTCTCCAAGTTCCAACCCTGCACCTTCAAGTAACACGGTCGTAGCCGCGGAAACGGACGCGGGGAGCGACAAGGTCGGCGCCAACGCGATGGTCAACGTCGCAGGGGCGGGATCCACTATGACCGGCGTTGGCTTAGATAGATCCGTACTCGCCGGCGGTAGCGCTTACTACACTCATCAGTGGGATAAGCCCTCGACCCAGTTTGATCCCCTCAACACTTTCTCGGCGGAGGCGGGTGCTTACGGGCTTTATGGCGCCGGAACATCCACAAACAGCCAGTCTGGAACAGTGACATCGGCGCGATTTTATGTAGGGGCTTCCTACTCGCACGTGTTCCTGAACAATTCCGGACTCCCTTCGGCAGTGGTCGGTGTCGGCGCGTTTTTCTGGCACGAGAATACGACGCTATCCCCGCCTGCCGGGCAGTCCTCTGTGACGAAAGCGAGCGTCGTAACCGTCGGAGTCGGAGTGGGTTTTTGATGGGGCCGAAGAACAGTGTCTCGTGCGTTTGGCGCTGAAACTTTGAGCCTAGGAGTCTGCAAGGTGCGCAAAGCTGCGGCCCGTCATCAACAAGCTGATGCGGCGGGCGAAACGCAGTTGCGTTACGAACGGTGTGATCAACCGTTAAACGGAGAGAAGATATGTCCAGCTTAATCGTAATCCGAATCGTCCCACAGACCCCGGTGGATGCGCTAACTACCACCGGGCCTAATTTTGCTGCTTACCTGAATCCGCCCGCGCCGCTGGGACCGCTCACCATCTCGGCATTCAGCCTTACCTTCAGTTCAGTCGACAACCAGCCCCAGCCGGGGACGTTCATTGGGACCGCAACTCTGCAGGCGCCCACCGTGAGTTGGACGATCAACGCGGATGGGAGCCTCACTTCCACCAGCGCGCCCGTCTACCCCAGCGGAGTAACCAGCGGCATTTTTCAGCAGGTGGATTTCACTCCGAAGATACTGTTGCATCCCGCCTTCTACGAACTGGAGTCGGTAGCAACCGCGATCATTGTGGTCCCAACCGCACTGCAGTTCGAGAATCTCAGGATCGAAGCGAAGTGGGGAACTCAGGAAATCCCAATCACCACGGACTATTACGACGTTGCCCTTCTCAATATCGCGACACCCGATCTTTCCACGTGGAGCCCATTCTCCTCGCATGAACCAGATCTCTGGGGTGCTCTCACGCCGCCCAGCCTCTACCTGTCACTTCCGCTGCCGTCCTCAGCGGGGGGGACCAGCTTCAGCATGCCTTCAAACGGAACAGCGCCCTCGTTTGACAATCTGCGGACCGCAATCCAGGCCGTCCTGAGCGTCGATCCAGGAGGGCCCCTGCCGGACCTGGGCTCGCTCACACTGGATCAATGCCGCAATATCGCTTACGAAATCGTCTGGAGCCAGCAGCCACCGCTGCCCTCGCTGCCAGAGGCCGTCGAAAACATGTACACAAACCCGCCTAACAACGGGCAGATGATGAGCGGTGGCGGCAGCCCGACCCCGAATCAGGATGAGGGTGATCGTCAGCAATTTCAGGCGACACTCACCGGCTACTATGCCTTGGCCAATGCAACGGCCGATCGATTGACGAACTTTGTGGTCTCGTTTGTCTGCTCCGTGGCCTGCGAGGAGCTCAGTCTCAAGGTGAAGAGTGTGTTTCTGCAGTTTCCCGTCAATCCGGCGGCGACGAACAGCTCCGAGAATGAGGTAATTCTGACCGGCGTGGGCACGCCGACCTCGAGCTTTGGAGTGCCGGCGGCGTACCTCTATGCTCTCACTGCGAACATGCCTTCTTCGATGCCGGCGTCGCAGCGCTACGCGTTGGCCATTGGCGAGAGCCTGCCGCAAATGCTGGCCGACCTGACGGCGGCTTTCAACGCGAATGTCATCACCGATGCGGAAGTGTTCGTCACCTCCGGCGGCAAAATCAATGCAGTGCAGGCTGCCCGCCGGATGCAAGCCCTCAATATACCGTCGGGATCATCGTTGCCCCCCCTGCCGCTCGATGCTACGGTTCAGCCACTCGTGACTGACTGGCTGGGTTTCGACAGCGCCGTCGCATCGCCCAGCGTCCAGCACTACCAACCGAGTGACGAGCTGACCTTCTGGTCCACGGAATCAACTACGCAGGCACCGGCGTTTCTCGAACTGGTGCTCTGGGCACTGACTCAGGGTTTCATGATCCCGGCGCCTACGAATGCTTCTCTGGCGAGTGAGATTGCAAGCAAGCTGCTTCCGTCTCCTGCGATCGCGAGCCTGATTGCAGTCACGGACGCACAGTGGACGGATTTTTTCACGAAAAATCCGACTTGGCTTCCGCTCTTTGCTCAAAATGGCGACTTAGCAGCACGAATTTCCACCTTTATCGCCTATCTGCAGAATTTCTTCGCGGTGTCGAACACGAGTGCCGCCAGCACCATCTTTTACATGACCACGATTGATGCGCCGTCAGGCAATGTGTTGACGTTTGTGACGACAGCCGGAGTCGTGGCTGGAATGTCGATCTCGGGAAACAATATTCCGAGCGGAACCGTCGTTGTCGGGCCGCTCACGGCCACTACTGTGACTTTGAGCAATCCGGTTTCCGCCGACGTTCCCGCAGGCACCACGATAACGTTCACTGCAAACTACGTGGGCGTCGCGCCGACCGGGATACCCGTTCTGCAGGTTCCGTCCACGGATTGGCTAAACAAGTGTCTTGGTTTCTACCAAGCAACCCCGTTCACCTTCGGAACAGGCTTCGACCTGACAAAACTGCAGACGGCAGCGGGTAATGTTTTCCAGAACGATCCAGATGCGCAGAACTGGTTGGTAGACGCGCTCGTCGCCGTTGATGCGCTCTATCAGATCCTCAGTAAGGCGGCGCCTCCAATCGCCGCAAATCTCCAATTTTCGGTGGTTGAGGCGCTGTACGCGCGCGGATTCACGTCCGCAGCCGAGGTGACGGAGTTAACGAGCCCAGACTTTCAGCAAGCACTTACGGGAACGGTGGCTTACGATCTCGCTACAACTCTCTACAACGCAGCATCGGCCATCGCTCCTGCACCGCCACCGGGATCCTCGGGCGGCGGACCCTTTCAGCCGATTAATCCTGATGGGTCGCTGACTAACTGCATTCCCGCTCCCTGTCGCTCGCCGCTGAGCCAGATCGAGTACTTAAGCAAGATGCTGAGCGTGTCCCCCAGTGGGACCTGCGAAGATCCTCTGGCGGCCCCGGCTGCGGGAGAAAGCACGTTAGGCGCCGTGATGGCGCAACGCCGCGGCCCCCTCGGCCAACTCGCTGCCAGCTGTGCCAATTTGGAAACGCCCCTGCCTTTGGTCGACATAGTCAACGAGTGCCTGGAGTTCATGGCGTCGGCTTCACCAGCAACCAACGGGACGGTGTACAACACATCCGCCGATGCCGTAGCGGGATTCGTCCTGTGTAAAGAGGGCTGCGAGTCGGAGGAAAAGGAAAAAGAAAAGCAGGACGCGCACTGCTGTCACGAAGCGGCGGAGCTGTTGGCAGCATTACCGGAGTATTCGACACCGGGAACACCGGCTGTATCCAGCAATCCGCTCGAATCCAACCAGGCGGTTGAGCCGCTTGTCTACAACATTCTGAGGTCCGACTTTTCTTCGTGTTGCCTTCCCTACTCGCAGGCGTTGGACGTATGCCGAACTTATCTTCGGTATTTTTCCACCTGCCGTTTCGAGGTGATGCGTACCTTCCGCAAGTGCATCACCGAGTTCGTACTTGATCCAGTCAATTCTCCGGCAGGTTTTGAGAGCTATCTGTGGCGATATCCGGTCCGCATCGACATCGCCATTGAATACCTCGGCATCACACCGGAGGAATACCAGCAACTGTTTCAGGGCACTTTGGCGCAGCCTTGCGGCCCTCAAAGTGACGATGGCGGACGTGACCAGGGTGCACTTCAGGCGGCGCAACTGTACGGCTTCGCTTCGGCCGACGGCAACCGAACCTGGATGCAAACCGTGGTCCAGTTGCCTGAATTCCTGCAGCGTACCTGCCTGACGTACTGTGAGTTCCTGGAGCTTTGGAAATCACAGCTCGTGGTTTTCAGCGATGGAGGCGAGGGCGGACCGAGGTTTCCCGATTGCGAGCCTTGCTGTCTGGAAAGACACAGGCTGCAATTTCCTAGTGAGGGCGCACCGATCCAACCGAATCAGCCCAACCAGCCGCCTGCAGCGCAGACCAATGAGCAGTCGCTTTTCCAGCTTGCGATTTTCATCCGCCTTTGGCGCAAGCTCAGGGACGTGTGTGGCGCAGGCTACAGTTTCGTCCAACTGCGCGACATCTGCGACGTTCTGGAATTGTTCACTAGCAGCGGCCTTAACCCCGATTTCATTCGACAGCTGGCGGCCTTCCAGATTCTGCGGGACCAATTCCGGCTGCCTCTGGTGAATCCGTCAGATAAGCCGGCCAAGGGCGCCATCGATGCCGACCGCACCCACCTCCTGGCGCTGTGGGTTGGCGAGAGTGCAAGCCAATGGCCTTGGGCCGTGCGACAACTGATCGAAGGAATCGAACGCCACGTGCGATGCCGGCACAAATGCGATCATCGAGACCGTGAGTTCGTTAGATTTTTAGCATCGAACCTGGACGGACTCTCTCTGCTCGCAGGGTTTAGCCCGACATCCGCGGCCGACACATGGCAGGCTTTGCCGACCCACACTCTGCGGTTTGCGGAGGTGCTCTCCAAGATCTTCGCGTCCCATTTTCACGTGGATGAGTTGTTCTACCTCTTCACCACTGGCGCGCACTCAGAGGCCGAGCACATTTTTCCGCCGCAGGGAGACGATGACGCAATCGAGTTCCCGCTGAACCTGCCAGAGGACGAACACGACCATTCCCTTTCTAAGCTGCGCCACAAATTGCTGGAAGCGCGCGTATCGGATGAGGACGTTCATCATTGGTCCTGGAAACGGATTGAGACCACTTTGCAGGAGGAGTTCGGCTATTCTGAGGCGGACGTGCTGGCATTGGGCCGGCACTTCTTCCCGTCCACCGTCCAATCGGCCGGATATCTGGTGGATGCACAGCAAAGGCGCTACACCTCTAATCTACCGTCGTCGCAAACAACGCCCGGGATGTGGAGTACTCCACCCGACGGCCCATTTCAATACGACGGCGCGGCTGGCGCATTATTCATTCAATTGCCACTCACTGAGAAAGCCGTGATCGAACAATTGGAGCGAGTTCAGCAGTTGAACGCGCACGAACAGACTGCCGTTCAGGATCTGTATTTCCAGCCGCGAGCAACGCTGGCTGCGTTTGCCTTCCTGTTCGCGGACTTTGCGGAAGCGCAAGAGCACTTGATTCAGGAGCGAGAGGAGCACGAGCGTTGGCATTACTTCCGCCGGCAATTTGCACTGTGCCACGCGCGCTGCAGGATTCTGGCGCAACACCTTGCCGACCACGTTGATTTCGCCACTCACCAGAAATGTCCCGAAGGCGTTGGCGATGCCTTCATTGTTCTCCGCGAGCTCTTCGCCGATGAGAACCGCGCCGTGAGTTGGGAAAACGATTTAGGGAAAGCGCCCACCGTGACTTGGCCAGGACCGAATGGAGGCGCCTTTGCGGCTCTGCTGGGACTGCTCGGCACTGGCCTTCTCAGGGAGTACACGCCTGCCGCAGGAAGCGTGATTTGGCGCGATGTCTCCGGACCCCTCTATGGATTCGGTCGCGAACCGGATCACGCGAACTCTCCTGTGCCCACGATTATTCCCTCGCTGGGCCTCACTCTGACGCCCACCCAATTGCAAAACGTCAGCATCCTGAATGGCATCGCGGCGGACGGCGTAAGCGGAGCCTGGCTTGGCGGAGCGCAAGGATTCAGCGTGAAGTGGACGGGCGCGCTGCTTGTAAATCGCGACGGGGTATACGACTTTTGCGCGGGTGCTCCCACCGATGAATGCGAACGACCCAACATGGAAGCGGCGGAGCATGATCAATGGCGGGTCACGCTCACAAGGGACGGCAAGACGCGCGTCGTGCTCAACCACAATTGGCCGGGACAAACCGGGCACACCGTGAATTGCCCGCACCTCAAGTGTGGAGCCTATGACATCGTCGTGGAATTCAATCGGCCGTCTCCGGCTTTTTCGACCAAAAAAGAGCACCACCTGCACACCGGTTTTCAAGTCAAATACAGCGGGCCGGACACTGACGACAGGCTGGTTCAGATTCCGCATAGCCGGCTATTTCGTGTTTTGAAAGATCTCAAGCAAGATGATCGGTCCGAGTCCGCTCAATTCCAGGATCTCGGTTTCGGGATTAGCGGCCTGGCCGCCGGGGCGAACGGTTTCTTGAACGATTATTACTCCAGTTCTCTACGAGACATCCGCCGGACCTATCAAAGAGCTTTCAAGGCGTTGTTGTCTGCCCACCAATTCCCCCTTTATTCAAAGCGCCGTGAGGACGGAGATTCCGAGTTGGGATTCTTCCTCGCACATCCCGACAACTTTGCCGGACATGCCTACTACCGGAGCGGTGGCAGTGGCTCGTTCGTACAACACGCCGTAGATTTTGACTTCAACTTCCTGCCGGTGCAGGACAACTACTTTGCACCCACACCCGCCCAGGATTCGCGAACGCAACCTTCCGTACAGCGCACGCAGGCCATGGTCGATTGGTGGGAGCGAATCATCGACTACGTTCACGCGCGCGATCAGGTTCGGTCCGAGCATGACTGCTTTCTCTGGGCGCTGTTCGACGAGGCAGTGGAGGACAACCCTGCCAACCCTGGAGATCTTCTCCGCCACATGGGTGCACGAAAGCGTGACTGGCCCCTCGATTTACGCTACTACCAGGACCAGTTCAACCCGCCATACTCCGTCACCAGCAGTGATCTGGCTGATGATCGCTGGGTCGTCCGGGTGTGGCACGCCGACCGCCTGGTCCGAATGCTGCTCGAAGGTTCGAGCGACAAAGATGCTGCCAAGGCGCGGCCTGACCTCTGGGCGTCGCAAGATCCGAGCGCCCTGGTAGCCGGAGAGAAGATAACGGGAAACGCCAATCTTTCCACCATCCTCTGCGACCGCTGCTTTGACTGTCACTGTGACCGCCCCCGCCGGTACGAGGATGTGCGGAAGCTCAACGACGGGTTGAGAGACCGGGGCCGTCGCGCATTGATTTGTTATTTGTGTGCCATGAATCGCGTTGCCCTGCCGTGGGGCAAGGGACTTTTTGCCCAGGTGGCCCGCGATCTCAGCGATCTCCTGCTGTTCGATGTCGAAGCCGGCAACTGCGAGAAAGCAAGCAGGATCGAAGAGGCGATCTCGTCCGTGCAGACCTTCATTCGCCGTGCCCGTCTGGGCCTGGAGCCAAGTTGGCCCGTGACTCGCGATTTCGCACAGATGTGGGATCGTCACTTCGCATCGTTCCATGTGTGGCAAGCCTGCAAGCGCCGCCATCTCTACAAAGAGAACTACATCGAATGGGAAGAACTGGACAATGCGCGGCAGATCGAGGCGTTCCGTTTTCTCGAAACGCAATTGCGCCGGGATGCCTTAAGTGTCGCCGCACCGGGTGGGCTGGAGTGGTGGCCCGATGAACGCCCGCCCGCGCACTCTACACTCGACCTGCTGCAGAAAGTCGAACCCGACGAAACACAGTTGCTGACACAACCTCGGGAAGGCTTCAATCTTCTGGCAACGCCCGAGCGTGATGCGCAGGCTTCATGGCTGACCGTGGTGCAGACGGCAACGCAATCCATGCAGCCCACGCCGACAGCGCTGCCGTTCTGGATGGAAACGGCCGTGCGTATAGGCCAGAAATTCTGGCGCATCGCGGCCGCAGGTGTCCCACCTGCAAGCTCCAGGTTGTCTCCCCACGGAGAACACCACGCCGAAGAGTGCTGCGAGGAGTGCGGGCGCGAACACCCGGCTCTGGTCGACGAGTATTACTTCTGGCTCGTCCCTGGGCAATTCTATTCCGAGCCGAAGAACCCCCTTCAAAATGGAGCGCCCGGCTCAACGGCGAACCCGGACAATTACCAATACGGCTTCCAGGACGATTTCTACAGCCAGAGCGAACAACAATCCGGCTGGCAGGATCCAACTCAGTTGCCGCAGATGCTGGCGTGGAATCCGAGCCAGCTGGTTCGTCTGGCCTGGTGTCGCGTTCACAATCGCGAGTTCGAGCAGCCTCGCTTCTCGTCGCTGGGTGTCGCGGTAGAGGACAACACCGTCACCGACCTCACCTTTCTGGGCAGAACCGCCGATTCACTCACCTTCAAGGTGAGCAACCCCGCGATTCCGTCTCCGGCGCCGGTTTTGAACGATCCATCAGCCCCCGGGTTCCGTTACGATCTCGCGGCCGACAGTGCAGTGGTGCTCCCGTTGATTTCAGCGCCGCCGATACCTTCTGTCAAATATCCCGGTGGGCTCCCGTGCTACCCATATTTTGTTTACGATACGCCAGGCACTCACCTACTGCCTTTGTCGTTCTTCAGTCCGGCAATCGCAGTCGCTCGTGCCTTGCGCTCGCATTGCAACTTTGAAGCGGCGCTAACGTGGTATCGGTTGGCGTTCGACTTCCTAAAAGAAGATTGCACTTGGGTGCATTGTCCCGAAAATCCAAATACCCCACCGGACGGCAACCCAAACGCCGTTGGCGCTCAAGGTGTGGGAACGTCCAACATCGCTTGTTGCGACAGCGCCAATGTAACTGCCGCCACTGCCAGGAACCGTTCAATCGTGTTGCACGCTTTGGAAACCCTGAGGGAATGGGGCGACGCGGTTATGCGCAAGAATTCGCCTGAACACTTCCAGCAGGCGCGCCTGCTGTTCGATACGATCGAATTAGTTCTCGGGAAGCGGCCCCTGTCCCTCCAGCTTCCGGAGCCGGCTAATGGCCAGACCGTGGCCACCTACAAGCCGGACTTTGCCCCGCTCAATCCGCGGCTCCTCGACCTTTACGATGTCACTCGTGACCGGCTGAATCTGATTCACGACTGTCTGAATGCATCCCGTCTTCGCAACGGCCATCCCCTCTGCGACATGCCGTATTTCGGAGACAGCCCGCTACGCGAGGGCTGGCGAACCGCAGAAGAGAGTTGTGCCGATGAAGGCGACTGGTGCTATCTGCACAGCCCGTATCGCTTCTTGTTTCTTGTCCAGAAGGCGGAGGACTATGCATCGAAAGTGCGCGAGCTGGGCGGCCAACTGCTGGCAGCCTTCGAAAAAGGCGACGCTGAATACCTGGCGTCCCTGAGCGCCAATCACGAGCGCGAGCTCGCGGACATGCAACTCGCCGCACGGCAGGATCAGTGGCGCGATGCCGATTGGCAGATCGAGGCACTGCAAAAAACAAAGGCCATCAGTCAGGCCAACCTCGCATATAACAACCTGCTAATCACGAACGGTCTGATCAGCGGTGAGCTCGGCTACCAGGATCTTACTGTCGCTTCTACGGTCCTGCGCGCGGCCGGCGATACGATCGAGGGAATTGCCGGTGGGGCTGCTGCTGTGCCTAATATGTTCACGGGCATCGCGGGCTTCGGCGGCACACCGCTTTTCTACACTCAAATACCGGTTGGGCAGCCATTGGCTGAAGTCTTCAGCATTGCCGCCCGCGTCATGAACGGCCTCTCTGCTATCGCCGCTACGACGGCCGGCCTGGACCTGACCCAGGCCGGATGGCAGCGCCGCTCCGATGAATGGCATCATCAGGTGAAGATCTTAACCATTGAGATTCAACAAATCGAGCTGCAAATTCTGGGCGCACAAAGGCGACGCGACCAGGCTCTGCAGGAACTGAATGTTCATCAACGTCAGATCGAACAAAGGGTAGAGGTTCTTAACTTCTTGCGCGATAAGTTCACTGCGCACGACCTGTATCTTTTCTTGCAGAAAGAGACGTTAGATCTTCACCGCAGGATGTACGATCTGGCGCGCCATCGCGCACGCCAAGCACAACATGCTTTCAATCTGGAGCGCGGGCACACCACCCGACGTTTCATTCCCGAAGCAACGTGGGACTCGCTGCAGGAAGGGCTGATGGCCGGCGAGCGCCTCGACGTCGCTCTGCGCCACATGGAGAAAGCCTACCTCGACGAAAACGTTCGGGAGTATGAACTGACCCGACACATCTCTCTCCGGGAACACTTCCCGCTGGAGTATCTACGTCTGCGAACCACCGGCTACTGCGAAATCGACGTTCCCGAGTGGATGTTTGATCATGATTATCCCGGCATGTACATGCGGCGGATCAAGAACGCCACTCTAACGATTCCTTGCACTACCGGCCCCTTTAACAACGTGAATTGCCGGCTCACGCTGCTGAGCTGCGAGACGCGCATCGATCCTCGTCTCGACCCTCCGCCTCATCGCTGCTGCTGCGATCGCGGGCATCTCAGCGCGTACGAACTCTGTCCGTGCGATCCGCGCGCGGTCCGGCAATATGCCGCTCGGGAAGCCATTGCCACCTCCAGCGGGAAGAACGACTCTGGAATGTTCGAAATGAACTTCCGCGACGATCGCTATCTGCCCTTTGAATACATGGGCGCAGTCAGCCGCTGGCGGGTCGAATTGCCTCGAGAGAACAACTATTTCGATCTCGATACCGTCAGCGATCTGGTTCTGTGTATCTATTACACGGCGCGCGAGGGCGGCGAACGGTTACGGCGCGCAGCCAACGAATGCGCCAGAAAACGCCTGCCTGGCGACGGCTGGAGTTTCTTCGATGTGCGGCACGATTTCCCTGACGCATGGGAACTCTTTCGGACGTCTGCGACAGGAGAGCGGCGACAGAAACAACTTCGCCTTAAGATCGCTCGCCGGATGTTTCCCTATGTTCCCGGATGTCCGGAGGTGCGACTTGACAGGATCACGTTGTTGTTTGAGGCACGGAGGCCTGCGCACCACTGTTGCGAAGTCGAGCAGTGCGCTTGTGTGGAACGAAAGCCACGCGATTCGTACGAGGTTGCGTTGGCGCTCAGGCCAGATTGGGAGGACAAGTGCGAAGGAGAGCGCAAAAACGATCACGAGTGCGACAGAATCGAGAGACGTTGCGTTGCCAGTGAAACATCTCCAGAGCTTTACATCGGGGATTTTGAGATTGAGATAGCGCCAAAACTCGGCGAGGTCTCCCCAAGATTTGAATTCCCGGCTGAAATGGGGGACGTGTCGCACGTTTACATGTTCTGCCACTACGCCCGATCGTTGCAGGTCCCATCATTGGACGGTCATTTCGGTCCGAGAAGCGACATGACTCAATAGAATTCCAAGAATGTCGGACTCTGGTGATTACGCGTCGGAGGTTCAACTCCTGTCCCTCGCCAAAACTAGGAACGTTTGTGAAATGAACGACAAACAAAGACCGCCGCGTTACATGCATGACATTTCAGATCTTTTCGGACCGGCCGCGTCCTTCAGTCCGAGGCGCTCCAGAGGTCTCCCGGTTCAATGGCCGTTGACTCCAAATTCCAGGGGTCGCTCCGGCACCCTCCCCTGCGAAGAACTGCCAAGCGAAAGCGCCGAAAGGCGCGGAATCCACCTCGATTCCCTGCCCCGTGCAGAGCCTTGAGTGAGTTGCACCGGTCGAGAACCCGTCCAGCTCGCGTCGCGAAAAGGTAGCCGTCCTTTCCATCCGTGTATCTGCGTAAAACTCCTGCCAATCTCTCCGGGATATCGACGAACCGAACGCGTTCGGAGTTTTTGGCGTTTGCTCGCGTCTGTGCCAGACGCTTCTCCGTACGTGCAGCCCACGGCCCATGCCCGCTAATCTGGGGACGAGCGACGGGCTACCCTTCCAAATCCGGTAAGGTCAGGTTTGTCGACCATCCTGGAGTTGAGCGAGTTCGTTCTGCTGTACGCCACGTCGTTCTTTGTGCCCATGGGAATAGTTGTCTGAGAAGGCGAGGTTTGCCAGACTGGTGGACCACGAGGAACGGCGAGTTGATAGGGATTCAAGACAAGATCAGCGAGGTCCGAGACAAGGGCTATTGCATACTCAAAGAACACTTTGCGTCGCCCTTAATCGATGCGTGCCGGGATGCGTTTTGGCCGCTTCTCCTGGCCTATCTCAAAATCCACGGAAACGAGCCGAACCGCGGCGCGCATCGCCACTTTCTCCCCATGCCCTTTGAGCCACCATGTTTCGCTCCAGAATTCTTCTTTGACAATGAGGTGCTGAATATCGTGCGGGGCGTGATGGACGACAGCGTAGTCGCTGATCAGTGGGGATGCGATGTGCCCCTCCGCGGATCAGCTTACCAGGGCGTTCATATTGACTATCAGCGTCCGTTATTCAGGGAAGCTCCTGATCTCTCGTTACCCGCTTTTGTGCTGGTGGTTAGTTTTGGCTTGGTCCGGATAACGCTGGAGAATGGTCCTATCGAAATCGCCCCCGGTACACACCATATGGCGAGGAAGGAAGTGCTTCGAGCGGTGGAAGCCGGTGAGATTGGAATGCAGGCAATTCCGTTGGAGATCGGTGACGTACTGATTCGCCATCCTTGGGCCTTACATCGAGGCTCACCAAATACGACCGACATGCCCCGTGCCCTTGTCAGTCTGCGCTACGTGCGCCGCTGGTATGCTGACAACAGTCGCGAGGTCGATTTAGTTCCCCGCGCGGTTTGGGAATCGCTGACATCCGAACAACAGAATGTGATGCGATTTCCGGTCCGAGACCGTTAGCCCTACCCAGCGTCTATCGGTTCCGGTCGTACGGGCAAGCCGGAAGTAATCCCGGCAGACCCGATTCGCGCCATTACTTCCGGTTGGCTAAATACGCCCAGAGCCTCGCATCTGATGCTGCTGCGCACTTCCATCGCCTTGGCTCGCAGAAACTCCCGGGCTATCGACACCAATGAACTCTACAGAGGTACCGCGTGGCGTGCAATGTACTCGTCCATGGATCGGTCGGGGCCGATGTAGTGAAACGCTTCGGCATAGTCGAGGCCGTATCTCCGGCCAGTGGCGCCATCGCGGGATTCCATCGCCGCTTTCGTGAACTCATCGATGGCGGCGCTGTCGGCTCCAGACAACGCGGGCACGCGCAGTTTCCGTTCCATCAGAGCGGCGTTCAGGTCCTTGATCATGTGGGTCACCATGGTTCGGCAGGCCCTCAGGCAAGCGAGTTTGGTTTCGAAAGTCGGGCCGATATCCGCCACACGATTCACTAACTGCGGGCCTCTGGCAAAATAGTATTTCTCGGACACACTGTGCGGCTTCAAACCAGCGGCGAAGTGTTCCGGCATGTCCAGATGCCCGCCGGACATCCAGCAGGCCGCCTCCACTGCCTGAGCCGTCACATAGTGATCCGGATTCTCCTCGTAATGCCCCCAGGGATCGTAGCTGAAGATGGTGTCGACCTGCAGTAGACGAAATAGAAAAATCAGCCGGGCGCGTATTTCGGTGCGAGCCAAATCGTCCATGCGATGGTTTCGATAGCCAAGGTCGAAGATCTGCTTCAGGCCGGACGTCTGCAAGAAAGCCTTGGCATCCCGCTCGTTGCCGAGCACGGTTTCACCCAGAGTGAGGTCATAGGAGTCCTTCTCGTCGTTACTGGTTCGGATGAAGTATCCGGTATAGCCCTCCTGGAGGAGTTTGGCCACGGTGCCGACCGCAAAAAAAGGCCCGTCATCCAGGTGAGGCGTGATCAGGGCCAGTACCTTACCTTTGTGCGGCGTTCCGGACCCAGTTCGCTCGATCACGATATCGGCGGCGGGCACAGTCTGGGCCGGCGGTTGCGGCACCCCAAACAATCCTGCGGCGAGAGCCCCTCTAAACAAGTCGCGCCGTTCCACTGTCCCATTTCTCCATTGAATTATCACTCCCGTCAGCGGTGGTCTTGAAGAGGACGTCGTGACACCCGCGCAACGATCAAGAAGCGGGTCTGTCCGTGCGGCGGGGATTATAGCGCAGGAATGCTTTTAGGCGCTTCGTTCTCCGTGCCACATTGACCCGCATCAGTGAGCGCTGCGCGATGCGATTCGACTTGAATCTCGGAACGGGCAGTTGGTTTGTGTACAAGCGGACAAAGTTTCATCGATGACTTTCTTTTTTTGCGGTCACCCCGTCGTCGCCTTCGTTAAAACCTCGCGAAGGCGGCGCGCTACGATTACATCCTCACCAGGTTCCAACATCCAGACACCCACAACGATCTTATTAGCATCGTTGGGAATGCCAGCACTCCCCCCCGTGGAACCGGTGGCGGGATTTAGTTCGATACTTGGAGTGCCCGCGTGCATTTGCTTGGCGACTTCTTTGGGAGAAATCTTGACACGCTGCTGGTCATAACGAATGAGCAAGTGTGGCACGTTGTTAGCAATCGGCGGGATAAATATTTCTGATTTCAGGGTTGGAATATCTTTGAGTGCCGCGGCAATGCGATCGGCGCGGCGGCGAAACTCAGCTTCGAACTCCTCGTCAGACTGGGTTAGGAACCAATCCACCGCCGCCACCATCCCGACGATTTGTTCCTTGGCGACCTTCATTCCCCGCCCCAGGACATCATCAAAGGGGCTGTTGTTCTTGGTGGCGGCGCCAATGAGATTCTTTCTCCCTAATAGCAGGCCGGCATTTTGCGGACCTCTGATGCCCTTACCACCCGAGAACGCAACCAGGTCGAATCCCATATGAGTGTAGTTCCACAAATTTGAGATCGGCGGAACGTCTGCAGCCGCATCATTGAAACACGGCACTCCGTGGGCCTGGGCGACTCGAATCCAGTCTTCTCTGCTTATTTTTCCTGCCTCGGAAGCATTGAAAAAGTGGCACATAACGGTATTGGGTGTAAAAGCCGACTCATACTCTTGCAAGGTGTCCACGTCGACGAAGCGAATGCCGCAGTTACGTAGAGCATGATCGTAATCGTACCGGTGCGCTCTTTGAACTATCACCTCATTCTTGAGGCCAATCATGTCGGTAGGCATGGCATGGCTCGCGGTAGATCCGTTTGCCACCGTCATGCACGCCGCCGTAGCCAGAGTTATTGCGGAAGCCGCACCCGCTGTGACCATTGCGGCTTCGCAGCGCAGTTGTCGAGCGAGATATTCGCCAGCTGCCTTTTGCAAGTCTTCCAGGTACACCGGATGCTTAGCTGCCAGGGCGACCGCCGCTTGCACCGAAGGCGGCATGGTCGAGCCAGTTAAATAGGTGTACGTTCCAGCGGCGTTAATTGTCTTGGTAACTCCAAGTTTGTCGTAGTAGTCGACCGCTCCGGTGAGAGGCTGGCGTGTTGCGGCGGCCTCTTGAAACGGCAGGGCCCGAGTGAACACAAGCCCCGTGAGAGCCATATTGATTCGCTCAAAAAAATTGCGTCTTGTGCCAAACCTGCTCATGAAGTGCTCCTTCTACTGAATCACAACAGGAAGTATAAGCCAAAGAGTTGTCAGAGCAGCTGAGAACCTCAATGCGTGATAAACGCGCGTGACGGACAAATACCCGCTAACTCTCCAAAGCCTGGACGTAGCAAATTGAAATTCCTGTTTGGACCCTATTGCTGATCGTAAGCGGATGACGGGCAACTCTTCCCTAATCTTGTAGGGTAAGGTTTGCCGACGATGCGAACCTAATCTTGGAAAATTACGATAGACTGTGCAACATGCCGGTGAGGACTGTCGTCTCCACTCTCTACTTTATGGTGTTGGTTCCGTACATGTCTCAGCAACCCCACATGCCGAATATAGAGGCGCAACGCGCAGCGATGAAGAAACTTGAGTTTATGGTTGGAAAGTGGGCTGGAGAGGCACGCCTCCTTCGGGGGCCAGGCGATCCGGTTTCATTGGTGCAGACTGAGGAAGCGCAATACAAGCTCGACGGGCTGATCCTTTTGATTGAAGGAGTCGGGCGCGCCAAGGTCGATGGCACGCCAGCTCTTCAAGCGCTCGGGATGGTCTCCTACGACGACGAGAGCGGAACCTATCGAATGCGCGCGTTTAACGACGGTCGTTTTCTGGAGACCGAGCTGAAACTGCTGGGCAGTGGCCAGGGTATCACCTGGGGCTTCGCACTCGGGCAAATTAGGACTAGCTCGGTGATGCACATCACGGAGAAGGGTGATTGGACAGAAATTACCGAAATCACCATCGGTTCCGAACCTCCGAAGAAGTACATGGAACTCACCGTGAGCAGGCAAAATAGCTGGGCGAGCCGACCGTATTCAATTGTGAAGCCTAAAGCTCAGCTGTGAAGTCAATTGCGCCAGACCAACTCCCGGTTAGCGGTATAACTTTCCATAATCCCGCAAGATCAGGTTTGCCGACAAACCGACCGGAGCACCGATGTAAACGCTGCGGCGTATCCCTCGGGCAATCTCGCAAGCCCGAAACAGGAGTTCGATAACCAAGTTCAGGCCGAAACCCGATGCCGGACTGTATTTGCTTTGGAAAACGGGTGCTGAATGGGGCCCGTTGTAATAGTCCCCGCATTCTGGCGTCTTTCATTCAGGGAATGAACTTGAATGACAAGAGAAGAGGACATGGGGAGCTCCATCGCATGATCCTGCCTGGGACCGTACTCCAGGACCTGCGTTACGGAATTCGCATGCTCTTTCGCAATGCAGGCTTCACCGCCGTCTCCGTTCTGGCGCTTGCGCTTGGTATCGGGGTCAATACGGGCACGTTCACCGCGTATAAAGCGCTCGTGGGCCGGTCTCTCGACGCGCGCGATCCCGGCAGGATGGTCAACCTCACGCTGATCCTCCAGTCGGGCGCCAGTTCTTTCTTGTTCAGCTATCCAGACTATGAAGCGTATCGGCATCACGTCCGCAGCTGTAGCGGCCTCATCGCGTGGTCCAACAATCAACTCACGCTCACGGACGCTGGCGGGATCATCAGCGAACGCACCGCCGCTGCTGGCTCGCTGCTCGGAAGACTGGGGCTGTTGCCGCCGGCCGCGAGCAACGCTGAGTTCGCCAGCACCTTCCTTGTTTCGGAAAACTACTTTTCGGTGCTCGGGGTAGCGCCATTGCGCGGACGCAGCTTTGAATCCATCGCTGCTTCCGAACTGGCGGCTTGGCCTTCGGTTCTCATCAGCGAGAACTACTGGCAGAAACGATTTGCCGGCGATCCCGCAGTGCTGGGTAAAACCGTTCGGCTCAATAACGTGCCGTTTACCATCGTCGGAATTACGCCTCATAATTTCTCCGGCACCAGCATGGCCGTACCGGATTTCTGGCTTCCGCTCAGTCTCGAGGCACTGGTTCATCCGGATTCCAACCCGCTTCATGACCGCGAAAACTTGCACTTACGCGTGTTTGGCAGGCTCGCGCCCGACATCGAAATGCGCCAAGCGGGGGCGGAGATGACGCTGCTGGCCGGAAAGATCCGCAGCCTGCACGATCCTAACTCGGAGTTGAGCCGGCCCGCTGGCGCGCTCATTTCGCGGGGATCTCCATTGCCCGGCAGGCTTCCAAGCTCGCTAAAGTTCACCATTCTGCTCATCATGGTGGCTGCCGGCATGGTGATGGTGGTGGCGTGCGCCAATGTGGCCAGCCTTCAACTTGCGCGGGCTACAACGCGTCAAAGCGAACTGAGCATGCGGCTGTCGCTGGGAGCCAGCCGAGGCCGCCTCGTGCGCCAATTGCTGACGGAAAGTGCGTTGCTCGGCCTACTCGCTGGCGTAATCGCGCTGCCTTGCACCTGGGCCATTCTGAAAGCCGGGGCCACTCTGTTTACGCAAGCCTTTCCCATCGAGGTGGGCACGATCATCCTGCACGTAGCACCCGATTTCCAAGTGTTTGCCTACCTCCTGACGATTTCCGTTTTCTCGGGTCTTTTGTTCGGCCTCACTCCCGCCATCGAGAGCTCCCGTTCGGCGCTCTTCTCCGCAATCAAGCCCAACGCGGGAAGTTCGCCGCTGCGCAGCCGCCGCCTGCGCGACGTCCTCATCGCGTCACAGGTCGCCATGTCGCTGGTGCTTATGATTGCCGGAAGCATGCTGACGCGCAGCGCGCTTCACACACTAGCGATGCGAACGGGTTACGACGGCAAACATGTCGTCGATCTCGACTTCCGGTTTCCCGAAGGGGCGAAGTACAGCGCCGAACGAAAGGTTGCCGTCATTCAGGAATTGCGCACGCGGATAGCCGCGCTGCCCGGCGTGGCGCGCATCACCAGCGCTCGCGCCCCTGACGACAACAACGTTCGATCCGCGCTCGTCTCACTCAATGGAGACAAACCTTCTTCCGGCAATATGCAGGGCACCCTTTATTACACTTGGATTCAACCAAACTACTTCCAAACCCTCGGCGTTCCCTTGGTGCTCGGCACCGGTTTTCAAACGCGGTCAGGCCAGCCGGAGCGCTCGGCGATCGTCAGCGAATCCGCAGCCAGACGCCTCTGGCCCGGCCGCAACCCCATCGGTCACATTCTTAGTTTGGGCACCGAGAGGCAATTCCACGCCAAGGAGGAACTTCTTCCCGATGGACCAGTTTGGAAGGTGATCGGCGTGGCGGGCGACACGCGTGGCGTCGAAATGGACGGCAGCGACTCGGCGCAAATTTACCTGCCGCTGCCTGAAGATCGGCTTCGAGACTATCCGATCCTCATCCGCACACAATCCGACCCAATGCTGGTCATCCGCGCCATCGACTCGGTGATGTCGTCTGTCGATCCTGACCTGGTGTCATCGACCTCCACTCTGCAGGAGATGCTTCGCCAGACTCCGCCTTTCCTCGGGTCCGCATTTGCGGCGGCCGTTGCCATCACGGTGAGCCTCTTTGGGCTTCTGCTTGCCTCGATGGGAATCTGGGGTACGGTCAGCTACATTGTCGTTCTCCGCACTCGCGAAATCGGCATCCGCATGGCCGTTGGTGCGCAAAAGCGCGACGTGCTCGGACTGGTGCTTCGCGAAAGCACGCGCCCGGTGCTCTTCGGATTGATTGTTGGAATGGTTCTCGCTGTTGGAGCCTCTTATCTGCTACGCGGTATCCTCTTTGGACTGGGTAGGGTGGATGGTGTCTCCTTCGTCGGGGTCTCATTCTTGTTTTTGACCATCGCGCTGCTTGCCGCTTACCCGCCCTCCCGGCGAGCCATGCGGGTCGATCCCATCGTGGCGCTCAGATACGAATGAAACGTGGTTGTTCCTAAGACGCAGAACGCTTTGCATATCGCAGTTCCAGTAGGAACGCGATGCCGATTCCGATGAGAACTAATCGCCAAACTAAAACAGTGTTGATGTGCATTACGCGCCCTCGGACGAGCAGGAAAGCGACGCCAGCGATTAGAAATAGTGGTCCAGTTATGGCACAGTGAAAAGAGCGATTTTTGCGCCAGTTAGCAAAGCAGCCGATGGCCATAGCGAAAAGACACGCAGCCGCTGATGGCGCATGAAAGGGAAGCCAATAGATTCCTATGAGACTCAGCACCGCCCACGCAAACATCGAGACTATGAACCAGTAGCACAGGGCCGCTGGCGAGCTACAGCAAGCTTCTACTCGCTTTGTCATAGCTTGAGATTCATTTGGAAAGTAGGTCCGTGACTGCTTTCGAAAAATCAAGCGAATGTACCACTGGACCATTTAGGAACGCCGCACGCGGAAGTTGGCCGTTCCAGCGTGCAGCGCGATCGTAGACGGCGACTTCATCCCACTGAACGCCTTTGCGACTGCAGCATTTCGGCTGAGGTTGACCTGCGTCAGACTCAATTGCGCGCCCCAATTGGTCTGCGAAGAGGTGATTCTTATCCCAATACTGCTTGACTCTTGGGTCAGAAAGCCGTGCCAGAACGGCAGTTCCCGGACTGGAATAGTCAGTTGGCAGAATTGGTTCCCACACCGCAAAAACATGGATGTGCGGATTCTGATTCTGCTTTAGAACGTCTTCAACTGCGGAAGACCCCCGCAGACATGTTGGTCACGTTGGAGAAAGGAGTAGAACGATACGAACTTCGCCAGATGCCGCATTGAATGCCGCACGCAACTGGTCAAAGTTCGTTGACGTGAGCGATACAAGTCGCGGTTGTCCTGCCGGGACTCCCTCACCGCCGTAGAAGTGCCGAACCAGAGCCAACAGTCCCGCGAGCACCACAACCGCAAGTATGCTCAGAAGTTTTTTCATTACTTGCCTGAAAGGGCTGCAAGCACGCTGGCTATGACTTGAGGAAAAAGAAGAAGAAGAACCACAACAAGAGTGGCAAGACCTAGCAGTGCGATTGCGGTTTTGCTTTGGCGTGTACGGCAGCGCATCCCACGGTAGACTTGAAAAAACCCTGCTCCAACTAGGACAACTGAAAGCCCCAAGAGCCACGGCCGTGCGCCATTCAAGAAGACGGAAGCTCCGGCTAAACCTGCCGCGCCCAAAAATGGCAGTGGTAGACAGCAACCAAGCGTGAGCAGCGAAGTGAGAATCGCCCCCACCGAAACACCGCTTGTCTTCCAACCAGCCATTAAACCTTCAATCCCCGCGCTCGTTCAATTGCAGCGCGTAATCCCTTTTCAGACGGAGCACCGCTGCCATCCAAATACAAGCGGCACATCAGTCCAAACGACGCGGTTTGTTCGCTAGGCGGCTCAACATCGTGTCCGTTTATGCGAATCGTTGGTGAACCCGGAAATTTGAGTAATTGAGCCGTCGCGGCATCGCTCACAAGAACTTCGTTGACGGGCATTTGAACGTTTTCCGCAGATAGGGTTGCACGTAGCCGTTCAAGTGCTACAGCATGATTCGGGCAGTTGGCTACGTATAGTAATTCAATGTTCATGCGGCACCGTTGTATTTGGAGGTTCCAAAACTGTCAGGACCGGACAACGCCCGCTTTTCTTTCCACGTCTGCGCTTGAGTTGAGCGTTACACTTTGTCAGTGCGGTCTTCAATTCATCTTCTAGCTTTACGAGCGCAACTCGCTTTGCGTGAATATCTTTCAATTTGTGGTCAAGCATCTTCCGCACTGCGGAGCACGCACGCAGATCATTGGTTCTCAAAGACACAAACTCACGAATCTCATGCAACGAGAATCCCAAGGTCTGTAAGCTACGGATGAATTGCAAGGCGGAAAGATCATCAGAAGAGTACAGACGAAAACCACCTTCGCTCCGTGTGGGCGTTGCAAGCAGTCCGTTGCGCTCATAAAAGCGAATGGCGTCGATGCTTACGCCGACCTGTTTGGATACCTGCCCGATTTGCATTAACTTACCCGCACGAAGCATCCGGCACCTCCACGGTACACCCTTGAGTGTAGTCCAGAGTCAAGGACAATCTAGCGTCAGAACAGACGCAGATCGACGATGGGACTGGCCGAACCGGCATTCTCAAACCGTGAATTTCATGCGGATGGCTATAGGGACCGGCTTTCTCATCCCATCCGATTAGTTCGCATACTCGTTACTGGCCAACAATGATGTTCTGGGAAACCAATCTTGTTGCACTCTCACGGCGGGGTCTTGACATGATGATTTCCTGAAATGCGAGATCGCCGGAATTGAAAGCGAGCTGAGTCTGGCCTATTCCTGCGTTATTAATTCGGGGGTCGCGGGTCGGGAGCTCTTTGACAATGGTACTGGCAACCCCGGTTTGACAGTGCCGTGGCAAGTTGCGGATACTACCGACAGCGTGCGACAGGGCACCACCGACCCGCGGCAAGGGAACAATCCCACCTGCTTCGATTGAGACAGCGTGCATTGCACCTTCTTTCAGCCTGTATCAGCGGGTCACAGGCGCTCATGAAAGGAGGTCGTAATGACCACATTTAAGCTTCCTGCTCGTCCCTCCCTGGAATCCCTGCGCAAGCAAGCCAAGAAACTGGCGCGCGGCGTCGTGGCCGGCGATGCAAGCGCCAAGGCCCGGGCGCGTGCCCAGCTGCCGCAAGCCGAGCTGCCGTTGTCGCAGCGTGATGCCCAGTTGGTGCTGGCGCGCGAATATGGGTTTCCAGGCTGGCAGGACCTAGTTAAAGAAGTAAAGCAACGCCTGGGCAGGGGATTCGAATGGGCCGTGTCCCAAGCCCGCCGCCGCATCCATGACAGTGACATCGAAGGTCTGCGGCAGCTGTTGGCTGAATACCCGGCCCTTTTGTCGTGGAGGGCGGATGAAAATGACGGCGGGCTGCTCGGGATGGCTACCGAGTCCTACGGTGACAGCTTTGACCCGTCCCGGGAGCAGATCTTCACGCGCGCGGCATGTGCCGAGCTCTTGATCGATGTAGGCGCAGTCGTCGCGCCGTCGGTATGCGATGGCCTCATCGCTTCCCGCACAAAGGGACTGCTCGATCTCTTCCGCCGCAGAGGCCTTCTTCCCCAATCGCTCCGGTTCTTTGCCGCGCTCGGCGACGTCAATGACGTTCGCGCCTGTCTTGATGCGAATGGCGACGATCTTGCAGCGGTGAACCAGGCGTTCATGTGTGCCTGCCGCTTCCAGCACGCGACCGCAGCGGCGCTGCTGCTGGATCGGTCCATCACGCTCGATGGCGAGCTGGGAAGGCAGATCGATGGCGGGCCGGGACGTTCCGCATTTGTCCAATACATCATGGCGGAAAGTGAGGTGCTTGCCTTCACCAACGCCGACCCGGCCGGGCCCTGGCAGGCTTTTGTCATGCAACAGGTCGTGCGCGCGGTAAACGACGGCGACCTGACATCCTTTGTCGGCGGATTGCGGGACGAAGCATGGATGCTGGCAGACGCATGCGTGAAATTCCAGGTCGGATTGATCGAGCGGGCGGTGCTGCGCGATCGCGAAGCTTTCATTGCTGCTCTTTTTGACCTCCATCCTGCAGTGCTGCGCCGTCGCGTGCCGCCGCCATCGCAGGCCATTGAATTCGCGTTCACGTATGCGAAGACCCATCTGCTTCCGACGCTGCTGCGCATCTGGCGCCTGCCCAACGATCTGCCACACGCAGCCGGGAATGGGGACTTCGCACGCGTGAAAAGCTGGTTCGACGCGGAAGGCAAGCCTGCACTGGGCGACCTGGCGAATCATTCTCCCGCCAACAGCGTACACCCGCGGGAACCTGAATGGGGCGAACCCAGTGTGCAGCAGGTTCTCGACACCGCGCTCGCCTGGGCGGTCCTTAACAACCACTTCGAGATCGCCGACTTTCTTCTCGGTCACGGGGCCGATATCAACACGAACTGGGGTTCCCATGAGCCCGCCAGCATCCTGCATGAGCTGGTGTATTTCCACAAAAATTACGAAGCCATACAATTCCTCATCGACCGCGGCATCGACATGACGATCGTCGATTACCGCTGGCGCTCAACCGCCCAGGGTTGGGCATCTTACGCTGTGAAGGACGAGAAGATGGCACAGTGGCTGCGCGAGGCGCAACAACGACGGGAGCAGGCATCGCGCTGAAAGCGGCCAGGCGGATTAATCAGAACGGATGTGCCTCGCCAAAACCAAGAGCGGATATGAAATCACATAGATGCCGCGTAACATGTTACATGGATGAAGATCGCCTTGTACGGAGTTTGGCGAAGAACAACCCTGCCCCTATCGCGTTTCTTGACATTATCGCCCTTCAGATACGATGAAAAGAGAGTCCGATCCCCTTCTGAAGGCTTAAGACGTGAATATCGAAATCCACGATGCGGCCCTTGAGGCCAGAATCCAAAAACAGCTTCAGGCGACCGGCTCTGCCAGCGTCGAGGAAGTCTTGCTCCGCTTGCTGGCGATTCTGGCGTTGCTCATCGGATGCGACCTGCGGCTCGCTGAACTAGTGGGTCTCGGAATGGAAGATTTCCAGGTCCGCGAGGAGCATTGGGTAATCGCCGACCTGATTGGCAATGGAAAGCACCTCCGCACAGTCCCGGTTCCTGCGTGGGTGAAGGGCGCCGTCGATGAGTGGACCGATGCAGCGAACCGCGCCTGGAGGCTTGAGACCGTATGGTCGGTATCCTGGTACATGGGAACAACCACTTTATACTGTCCGGACCGTCACCAGACGACGCAGCCGCGCTGGCGCTTGTGCGGCACTGGTCCATCGTCCAAATTGGCGAGGTGAAGGGGTCGTCTTTCGGGCAGTGGCAGATTAGGTCGAAAGAGTTTCGAGAGAACCTGGAATGGGCAGTCATTGTCCCGGGCGACCGTGAGACCTCTCCAGGAGTGGCGCAATTACTTGAAGAACTTTTAGTTCGCGGGGTAACCATCCGGCGATTATGTAGCAGCTGCAGGTAGGAAAGGGCGAAAGAGCGGCGTTCTAGGAAACCAATCCTGTTGCGCGGTCATGGCATAGTCTTAAGTTATGATTTCCCGAAATGCGCGATCGCCGGAATTGACAGCGATCTGAGTGCGCGACATCCAATTCCAGCGCCGAGCAGCGGCTTGGAGCAACAGACCTTCCACCTCCGCGTTGTCCGCAGCGCCTTCTATAATATTTGCTGCGCCATCGTTGTCGCGTCATTCTGCAAAAAAACAAGGTCATACACCCTGATACCGCGGGCCGATGCGTCCACGTTCGAGCAGGATGTGGTCCGAATCGGTGACCGTCCACTGCAAGCGACAAGATCGCCTGCAAGACCAAGAGCAGGTTGCGGATAGTCTTTGCTGAGAGCCCGCCTTCCACCTTAGTTTGAGTAAATCTCTCGACGTGAAGTTGCCCACCCCCCTCATCTGTATTTACCCTGAATTCATCCTGACGTAATCGCCCGACCATTCTGCCTTGCCATCATTCCAGGATTTTAAGCTCACGAACTGGAGTGTGGAGATGAGTCATCTTGTAGCGGCCGCTCGAAGACTTTCTGCACGTGGGCTTTTGCTGGTCGGCCTGCTAGTTGTTCTCGTTGGAGTACCTCATGCGGGTGCACAGGTGGTTGGCGGCACCATTCTCGGTACGATCAGCGACCCCTCGGGTGGAGTCGTTCCTCATGCGCACATCCTGATCGGGAACCTGGAAAACGGAACCACTCGTACCGTCGAGACGGATGCGGCAGGCTTCTATGCGGCACCCAATCTGCAGCCAGGAACATATGAGGTCAGAGCTTCCGCTGCGGGGTTCGCGGCCGCCGCCAAGACAGATATTACGGTAACGGTCGGGGCGCAGCAGCTCCTGAATTTCACCCTGCATGTCGGCCAGGTCACCGAGAGCGTGCAGGTGAATTCGGCATCCATGATTGATCTGACTACATCGACAATCGGAGCCGTCGTGGACGCAATGACGATCCGCGAATTACCGTTGAACGGACGCTCCTGGACTGACTTGGCGACGTTACAGCCCGGCGTCCTCGCCGTGGAGACCCAATCTCCATTCACAGCGGGCTCCAATCGTGGCAACCGTGGTTTTGAGAATGAGGTAGCTATCAACGGCGCGAGGCCTCAACAGAATAATTACCGACTGGACGGTATCAGCATTGAGGATTTCGCAAACGGAGGATCTGGCAGCGTTCTCGGTGGCAATGTCGGTGTGGACGCTATTCAGGAATTCTCGGTGTTAACGAGCAACACCTCTGCCGAATATGGGAGAACTTCTGGCGGTGTGATCAACGCAGTAACGCGCGGCGGTACGAATGAGTTCCACGGCAGCGTATACGAGTTCTTACGCAATGGCGTTCTAGATGCCGCAAATTTTTTTGATAATGCGGGCGGTATTCAAAAACCGTCTTTCAAGCGCAATCAATTCGGCGCATCCTCCGGCGGGCCGTTCCGCAAGGACAAGATATTTATTTTTGGAAATTATGAGGGAATTCGACAATCGAAGGGTATCGCAAATCCAATCAACGTGCCATCGGTTGCTGCGAGAAACGGGCTTCTTACCTACTCAGACCCGTCCCAATTTCCAAGCGATTGCGTTGCAACGGCGGTGGCAAACCAATGTAAGGTGACGGTCGATCCTGCCGTGCAAAAATACCTGCCTTTCTGGCACCAGGCCACAAGCACTGCGCCGGGGGCCAACGTAGGGTCATTTACGTTTGCCGGCCAACAGGTGGTCAACGAAAATTTTTTCACGATCCGAGTCGATGACAAGATTTCGGACAAAGAGACACTGGCGGTCACATACCTGCGCGACTTCACGCCTTACCAAGCGCCGGACGGCCTCGACGCGGTACTGATCAATTCCGAGAAACGCCGTCAGATCGCCACAGTGGAAGAAACCCACGTTTTCAGTCCTCTGATCGTCAACGCTTTCCGCTTGGGATACAGCCGGGCCGTCACGGACAACAACCACGGCTTTACTGCGATTAACCCTTTAGCTCATGACCCCTCGTTGGCCGCTCTACCAGGACAGTTTGCTTCTGCGGTTACCGTTCCCGGCATCACCGTTTTCACCGGAGGGGTGAACGGCAATTCGCGCTACGAATATTTCTGGAATTCTTACCAGGCCTATGATGACGCGTTCTACACACTAGGTAGGCACTCCTTGAAATTTGGCGCTGCCTTTGAGCGGATTCAACTGAATCAGAGTGTACTGAGCGATCAGAGCGGCGGGTTCTTTTTCGGTTCCCTGCATAATTTCCTGGTCAATCAACCGAGCCGTTTTGAAGTCGGCCTGCCCAACAGTGTGGACGAGCGAGGTCTCCGGCAGAGCGTGGTCGGACTCTATGTTCAGGATGACTGGCATTGGCGGCCAAACCTCACCGTGAATCTGGGCCTGCGCTGGGAAATGGCAACTGTTCCGACGGAGGTTCACAATGCGTTGGCGAGCCTACAAACGCCTACCGATCCTGCGCAGCGGCTCGGATCACCTTTATTCTCAAATCCTACGTTGCACAACTTTGAGCCGCGCGTGGGTTTGGCGTGGGACCCATTCCATGATGGCAAAACGGCGGTACGCGCCGGGTTCGGGATGTTTGACGTCCTGCCTTTGCCCTACCAGTTTTCGCTGATGATCAGTAAACAAGGTCCTTTCTACAAGCATGGCACGGCGCGACCCTTGCCGGCGGGTTCGTTTTACAGCGGTGCGCTCCCGTTGCTTGGTTCGTCTTCGTTTGTGGCGAACTATGTCGAACCGCATCCGCATCGCAATTACGTCATGCAATGGAACCTGGATGTACAGCGCGGTATCACGAAAGACCTGACGGGCATGTTGGCTTATGTTGGGTCGCGTGGAGTCCATCAGGCCGTTCGCGTGGACGATCTTGATACCGTGGTGCCGATTAGGACGCCCTATGGTTACTTATTTCCATCACCGGTCGGCAGCGGTACGGTGATAAACCCCAATTTCGGCCAAATCTATGGAATGCACTACGCCGGCAATTCGTTCTACCACGCACTGCTGGCGGGAATCACAAAACGAATGAGTCATGGGCTGGAGTTTCAAACATCGCTCACCTGGGGTAAGAGCATTGATAACAGCTCGGGCAGCATAGCTGGAGACACGTTCTCGAACGGGTTGTCGAGCTTGCCTTGGTACGACCTGCGGTCCACCCGAGGACTATCTGACTTTGACATTCGCCGGATCTTGGTGATCACGGGCACTTGGCAGGTTCCGCAACCTATGAAATCCCTGACAGGACCTGTGGCCTGGTTGAGCTCCGGCTGGGAGCTCGGCGCCCTCTTTAAAGCTAACGACGGCGTGCCCTTCACTGCGACCTTTGGGACTGACGGCGATCCCCAGGGCTTAAATAGCAGCGATCCGTGGGCCTTCCCAGACCGCCTGAGCGGTCCGGGCTGCCAGTCGCTGGTGAATCCCGGAAATCCAAACAATTACATCAAAACGCAATGTTTCGCGGTGCCAACAGCACCCAACCTGGCGTTTTATAACGCGAATTGCGATCCGAGCTTCGGTACTTACCCACAGTGCTTCAACCTTCGTGGCAACGCAGGGCGCAATATCCTTGTTGGGCCCGGCCTCACAAATCTCGACTTTTCTGTCTTCAAGAATAATCGCGTTAGACACATTTCCGAGAACTTCAACGTGCAGTTTCGCGCAGAGTTTTTCAATATTTTGAATCACGCCAACTTTGGTGTTCCGATTACGCCGGACAACACCGACATCTTCGATTCGACCGGCGCCCCCACGGGTGTGGCTGGTCGGCTGACCTCGACCACAACTACGGCGCGAGAGATTCAATTCGGGCTAAAACTGGTTTGGTAACTCGTGAGTCGCCCTGCGCCGTCGTCTGCCGGAGACTGGCTTTTTTATTTTCCGTATCACTTTGTGCGGGACAGAACGACAAGATCCGGAGGTCAAATTGACCAGACTGCGACCACTGATTGTACTTACCGCTTTTTTAACGATGACAGCAAGTAACTGGGCACAGGGAAAGGCGCTCAAACTGTCGCAAACTATCCCACTGCCTGACCTGCACGACGGGGATTTTGACCACTTTGCGGTGGACCTTCACGGCAACCGACTGTTTGTAGCAGCAGAAGAGAATTCGAAGGTCCTGGTCTTCGATTTACGAACGAACAAACTGCTGCACACCATAACGGATCTCAAGGCGCCCCACGCCATACTTTTTCGGGAAGACTTGAAGAAGCTATTCGTGGTCGACGGCGACTTACCGGCCTGCAATATCTATAACAGTGAAACCTACCAGCCGATCGCATCCATAAAGCTGCTCAATGACGCGGATTCCATGAATTACGATCCAGTCACCAAGTATCTCTACATCGTAAACGGCGGCAGAGAGGCGCATGTTCCTTACGAATTTATCAGCGTCATCGACACCACGAACGATAAATTGCTGAAACAGATGAAAATTGATTCCGATCACCTCGAGGGGCTGGCGATTGAAAAGTCAGGCGTGCGTATGTACGTCAGCATTGCCGGACATGACGCGATTGGCGTGATTGACCGCAAAACGTTGACTCTCCAAGACACCTGGTCAATTGCCGACCAAGGCGGTCAAAACACACCTGTGACGCTTGATGAACCCGACCACCGTTTATTCACGGCAACCCGCAAGCCGGGGAAATTCCTGGCACTCGATACCGAGACGGGCAAAGTTGTCTTTAGCGCTCCGACGGTTAGCCACGCCGACGACCTAAGTTTCGACGAGCGTATGAAAAGAATCTACATTGCCGGTGATGGATATCTCGACGTTTTCAAACAAAGTGATCCCGATCACTATGAATTGATGGAAAGAATCCCTACCAGTTTCCGGGCGCAAACCGGGTTCCTTGTCCGCGAATTGAACACATATTTTATTGCCGTGCCACATCATGAGCAGCAATCTGCGGAGATCCGCGCTTATAAAGTGTTGCCTTAGGGCGCTGAAGCGGAGGCGGGTTCTGAGATAACTGAGATCACAGAGCGAGAAGCGGCCGCTGCATCATTGGAGAAGGCGGCGGCCGTCTTGCTTAATACGTGACGTTACTATCGGCTGCCAATCAGCACGCGGGCTGTTCCTTGATGGCTTTGCGATCGCCCTTCGGCCCGCCCGGCGGCGTAAAGTCCGAAGTGACCAAAAACAAGTTGTGAGTTGTCGGAGCCAGCCCCATAGTCTTGGCTCCATATTCGGTCTTCATCTCTTCCAGCGGGCTAAGCATGTCCGCCGAGTCCTCGCGGAACACGTGCAGCACGCCTGCGCGTGGAGAGGAGAACACGAGATCTGTTGCAGGATCGTATATGTTGCCGTCAACTCCGGCACTGATGGGGAAGGACTCGAGCACTTTTTCGTCTGTCGCGTCCATTATGACGAGCGTAGTGGGATTGCGTCCCGCAGCGAATAATCGATGGTGCTCCGGATCCAGCGCGAGATCCACGCCCTGTGCAGCTGGCTTGATAGCTCCCGCTTCGGGCTCTGATCGGGTTGGCCGCAGCAATTACCTGACTCGGCTGGACGATCGATCAAAACGTTGGCGTGTACCATCACCCGTCAGGTAGGGCGGGTCACGACATAGCTGCGAGTGATCTTAGCGACCGAGGTAGTTCCGGCCTGGCGCATGATCGTTCTCAGTTCGCGACGCAGAATTTCCAGAACGGCTTCGACACCAGGTTGACCAAAGGCGGCTAATCCCCACGCTTGAGGTCTGCCAATCCCGACGGCTGTAGCGCCTAGTGCGAGGGCTTTGAAGATGTCCGTGCCACGCCGAACGCCACCGTCCACGATGACGGGGATCTTGCCGGCAACACCATCGAGCACTTCAGGGAGGCTCTCGATGGTCGGGCGCAAAGTTTCCTCGGCGCGTCCGCCGTGATTCGAAACGATTAAGCCATCCATACCATGCTCGACAGCGAGCTGGGCATCTTCGCGCGTGACGATGCCCTTGAGGAGCAACTTGACGGTGACGGTATCGCGCAGACGTTTCACGAAGCCCCAATCCATGGGTATTGGGCGGAGCGCGGTGACCCCCGAAACATCGAGACCGTCAAACATTGGTTTTCGGGCCGCATATCCGGAAAATCCTCCAGAAGCCCCACCAGGCCTTCCGCGTGCATACCCCGTGTAGGCACTCTTATGGCAAGCGGTGCAGTCCCGTTTGTCTGCGCGCTGGGCGCGGAAAAGGGTTTCGCGGTTAGCGCCCTCCTGCTGGTCAACCGTGAAGACGATCGCGGGGCAACCAGCAGCCTCGGCGCGTTTAACGATGGAGCGCCCCACCTCCCAGACATTCGTCGGATAGAGCTGCTGCCAAACCGGAGTGCCCCGCGCGGCGGTCACCTCTTCGACTGAAGAGGTCGCTGCCGTTGCGAGAATCTGCAAATGGTCTTTGGCGCGCGCAGCGCGGGCAACAGCTATTTCTCCATCCGGGTGAAAGGCTTTCTGGCTGCTAACTGGGCAGATCACGATAGGACTGCTCCAGGCGCTCCCCAGCAGATGCACGGACATGTCGGTCTTCTCGACATCGACCAGCCTGCGAGGCCGAATCTGGATGTGCGAATAGCCTTCTCGATTCGCCCTGACCGTACCGTCGTCGTCCACCCCCGTAGCGAGGTAGCCGAAATGCGCGGGCGGCAACGCCTTGCGTGCCGCAGGCTCGAAATCGAGGACGTCGAAGGCCTGGTCCGGAGACAAGATGGTGTCGTCGCTTTGCTGGAAAGTTTCAAACCAGTCAAGGAACGCCCCTTTTGTCAAGGCACCAGCTGTCAGAAGATTTGAGACAGGGCCGCCAAAAAGGTGAGGACTGGCGATGAGCGGGCTCGCTAGGAGCATCCGTAGGAATCTTCTCCGGTCCTTCGTCCGATCAGAGATTCGGTTCACGAGTTCTCTCCATTCATCACTCAAAAATGGAAGCGGAGCGGATAAACATGTCGAAGGGGGAAAGAGTTTTTATCTTCGAGGAGAGATGTTAGGGCGCTTAGAACATGAAGTCAACGACGCGCGACGCCGCACGACGTGCTATTCAGAGGCTGAACCGCGCGAAGAGCTTGAGAAGTCAGTGCATTGAAGGTTCGCAGCTCAATGGCGCTTGCCGGCGATTCCGAGGCAGATAACGGGCAACTCTGACGTAACGCGATTAGGTAAGGGTTGCCGACATAACCGGACAGAATCGCCGTATCCGCTCCTTGCTCACGAACGTCCACGACGACGCTAGGAGAGGCAAGGAGCACATTCGCGGGAACGAGTTTAATTAAGATGTCGGCAAGGGCGATCGTGCCGGTTGCGATTGCGCCTTTTTCCTCAGGACCGCCGCGGAAATCAGCGTGATGGCGAGCCCAATCGGGAAGGGCTCGATGAACGTCATGGCTGCGTTGAGGATCGGGTTGTCTTCTATCTCCTTGTATTTTTTTACTTGCTCTATTTGCGCCTGGATGGCGGCCGGGCCCGCGCCCGAGGCCTTGAGCTTCTCGATCATATGGGCGCCGTATTTGTCCATGAAATCGGGCAAGAAATTGAAGTAGAGAATTTCCCAGGTCACGACATAAAAAATGCACGAAATCAGGGTAATGGAGATCCCGACGGCAAAAGCTTTCTGGAACGTGATCTGGCCGTTGCCGGCGTTGTCGCGGTACGAGCGGATGCCGAAGAATACCAGCAAGAACGAGAGCACGATGGCCGTGTAGCCGACGACCAAGCCCTTGTTAAAGCCTATCTTGTGCAAGAACGGCAAAGTGGCCACCATCAGCAGCGAGGAAATTGCACCCGAAATCAGCCCGAACGTTAGTATTGTCTTTTTCATAGTGTCGCCTCTCAAATTCAGACGTGTTGATCGACTAGAATTGCGTTCCCGTCGGGGTCCATTGTGGTAAAACTCGCTGGTCCCGTGGATGTCTCGGCTGCTTCGGTCGTTAGCTGTACACCTCGTGCTTTCAATTCGCGCTGTAGATCGCGAACGTCTGTGAATGCTTTGAGCTTGCTAGCATTGCTGTCCCACCCGGGATTGAAGGTTAGGATGTTCTTTTCGAACATCCCTTGAAAGAGACCGATTGCGTGAGGGCCGTTCTTTAGAATCAGCCAGTGCTGCGAGACATCTCCGGCGAAGACCTTGAAGCCAAGCTTCTCGTAGAAAGCCCTCGAAGCTTCAATGCTCTTGACAGCCAGGCTAATTGAAAATGTACCGAGTTCCATGTCCGCTCCTTCTGTAGGGTAAGTACTTAATCAAATCCGCTACCGGGAATGCTAAAAGGGACTGCGGACGCACCTTACCTCGTCAGGCGGGGTCTTTGTCGTCATCCTTTCGGGTGATTTTGGCTGCCGGAGCGAAAAATCATTCTTTCGCATGAGCAGTTCAAGGAAGCAAGCCGAATTCCTTGCGGAGCTGAACCGCCTGCGTCCGCCGCTCATCCCCTAATTTGTCGAAAACACGGCTGGAACGGGTCTTGACGGTGTCCTCGCTCACATACAGCTTCCCGGCGATCTCGCGGTTGCTCATGCCTTGGGCTATTAGTTCCAGGATGTCGAGCTCACGGCGTGTGATGCCGAGGCCCTCTCGTTTTCTCCCGTCCGGACGAACGGTTCCCCTGCCGGGGCAAGCACTTCCTTCACGACGACTCTCGCTTCGTCCCTGTCAGCTTGAGGCCGAGCCAGATACCAAGAACGGCAAAGGTCGCCGCGGTCAGTCCACCGCAGATTTCGATCGAATGTTCGATTACCAGGAACCGATCCTCAGTCCACTTCAGCACGGTAATCAGGATCCCACTGATTAACGCGTAGATTAGCACGTGCCGTTTCATAAGTTCCGGAGGAAAGGATTCAGGCCAAGATTATCGCGCCCGTGGTGCTGTCGATCATGAGCCTTGACCAATTTTGCCCAAGTGACGGACTACCCTTCCATAATCCGGTAAGGTCAGGTTTCCCGCCCACCCGGAAGAAGCCCAGTGAATACAAGCGCGTTCATGAGGACTAATCCTGCTGACTCGTAGGATCGTGCAGGACCTCGTGCTCGTTTACTTCTTTTCACGGCGCGAACAACCAGTACCTCACAAACGCCCCGATGAGTCCGTTTTGTGTTGACTTCGCACCCTTAAGTACCCCTCAAATGTTTTAGGTATCCCGTAGAAGAGCCCAGGATAGCTTACTGGTTCCTTCGCCTCAGTTCGCCAACCAGCGTCCTTCGGGCGTGCGACCCGCCGACGTTAGTCACCTGACTTAAAACGACCGTGCTGAGAAAAACTAGGAACAGATCGCGAACAAGTTGGGAACAAAATAGGGTGGAACGCTCGCGAAATAGGAGTTTCAAGGGGTACGTAAGTTGTTGAAAAGCAAAGACGGGCTAATTGATTTTCGACTCATAACCTAACGGCCGTCGGGTCAAATCAGTGGCTGCAGCGTCCTCGATTCGCAACCTCCCAGAGGGACTTCTGGGGCGTTCTGCTCCCTGTCTTGCGCTGAGGGGTCGCCATCAGAATAAGAATTTGATGGCGACCTGGGAAACACGTCCTGCCTGTGACTTGAGGATTTGCCCAAACGTGGCATCGTCACGATTGCCGTCGACGGAGGCTGCGCCATCGAACTGGGCATGGTTGAATGTATTGAACGTCTCGAAACGGAATTCCAGTGAGGCGGATTCCGTGATTCTGGTGGTCTTGCGCAGAGCCATATCGTAATTGTCTATGCCTGGTCCGTACAAGAAACGCCGCGAAGAATTGCCAAACGTGCCTAGCGCATTCGGGCTGAAGAGCTTGGTGTCAAAAGCAAGCCGATTCCTGCGGGGGTCGTGGTTGATATTTCGACCTGCGCGGCATCCTCCGTGACTGTGACCGACTGCTCTTGCTCTTCCACTTGCAACGTCACGTCCAGCACTAGCGCGCTGTTGATGTCGATGACAAGGCCCGTCTTCCTATAAGGCTTGAACGCATCCGAAGTGACATCGATCTGGTATTGGCCAACGGACAAAACGGGAAATGTAAAAACGCCATCCTGATCGGTAGTGCTGGTCAGTTTGACCCCGGTTTGCGTATTGCTGATGACCACGTTGACTCGAGGTATGACCGAACCCGTTTGATCTTTTACTGCTCCTGTAATTTTTCCCCCGACTTCCGCGCGCGCAGCGGATGCAATGAGGACAACCGCAATCAATACGAACAAGATTTTCTGTTTTGCACTCTGCATGACTCTCTCCCTTGATTTACCCGGATTTACCCGCGAATTGGTAACGACCAATGCTTGCGTACGACAGGTGCCAGCGCCCATCGAGGGCCAGGTTTGTCGTCATTACCCGAATACATTCCAAGTCTTTTCCTCCTCTCACTTATTCCTGTTCCGCTACGATCTCCCAGCTAACTCCACTGACGCCGGGTTCCAGACTCAATCGACTGACAATTTGCTCGAGAAGAAGGTTCTGCCTGCCCGTGCTTGTCAGAATGGCGTGCACTTCAACTTTGTCCGAATGTTCAACGTCGTCGCTCTTTAGAGACTTGAGAAGCAGAGGCTGCCCACCCAAGGAATGAAGCAAGAGGGCACGCATGTGCGCTTCCTGATCGGTCCGGGCGGTAATCCGAAATAGATAGGTAATGTCGGCGCCGGCAGTACCCGTCCCACGGTTGAGGGCTTTCCCGATGGGACGCAGGCAAACATTGGCAGCAATCACGGCGACGGCACCGGTGATCGCGGACCCATACATCCCGTAACCCGCCAACGTCCCGATGGCCGCCGAACACCACAACGTCGCGGCGGTATTAAGTCCGGTGATGTTCAGTCCGTTTCGAAGGATTACACCTGCTCCTAGGAAACCGATGCCTGAGACAACCTGCCCCGCAATGCGAAAGCTGTCATCCGGGCTTGCGGCAAGCGCCGAAATCATGACAAACATTGCGGCGCCTGCCGCGACCAGGGCGTTCGTGCGAAGGCCGGCCATGCGCTGCCGCCATTGGCGTTCAGCTCCGATGAAAGCGCCAAGAACCAGCGCGAGTCCCAATCGAATTGCAAAGTGATGCCAAAGCACTTTCCAGCTCCCTTCATTCTTTTCGTTCCCTACTGAGGCACACCTGAACCGTGGCTTCGCCCTGAAGCGAGAGGTGGTCACGCGCCTCAGTTGGCGCGGCGAGGAATCGCTATACGCGAATTCCTGGGTATGTTGTCGGGTGGGATCGATCCAGAAAACCGCGAAAGCTCCCACTCGCTCGGGCTATGGTTTAATCCGCGAAAGAGCGAGTGAGGCCACTTCTAATTTGCTTAATGTTGCGCTCGCTCAGCGCGGGTGCTCCAGGGGATTCGGACGACCTGGAGGCTCTGATTCTTGTGATCTGGTTTCCATGTATACTGGTGCCGCGTCTCCTACCCTACCCCAGTGGGGTAGGTCTAAAACTGTGATACCCTACCCGGATAGGATAGTCAAGCGAAATGTCCCATACCGCGAGAGAAAAGCTGGACCTTACCACCCGCACCAAAAAAGTCATCGGTCAACTAGAGTCGGTTCTTAGGGGGCTGAATGACGACGAGCCGTGCGCCGAGGTTCTTCGCCGTCTTGCTGCTGCACGCGGAGCAATCAACAGCTTGATGGGCGAACTAATGGAAGACCACATCATCAACCATATGCCCAAGAATTCGAAATCCGCCGAGGAAGCCGCAGAGGACATCATTCAAATTGTTCGTACTTACCTTAAATAAGTGGACTAAAACGTTAGGTTCGCAGAGCCGAACCCAGATAGAACGAACTCTCTTGGGTAGCTGAGTACAATGATTGCGACACTCTTATGAGCGCAGCGACAACATCTTCCGTTGTCTGACAGTTCTCCGAAAGTTCTCCAACTCCAGGTCATCACACTCATTTGCATGAGTGCAGAGGCCATCGTCTCTCTCGGGACTTCTTGGACTTCGCACCGTCCCGCGCTGTTGGCCTTCGATGGAGACAGCTTGATTGTGCTGCTTTCGGCAGCCGTTATGTTCTGGCGTTTGCACTTCACGTTGGGTGAGGCGCGGGCAGCTCGAATCGCTGGAGGCTTGCTTTTCGCATTGGCAGGCTTCGTGCTGCTGACTTCGGTTTTGAATTCTTTCGGATATCGCGAGGCGCAGCGTAGTCTAGTCGGAATCGGAATACTGCTGGGCGCTGCCGTCATGATCCCTTGGCTGGCGAACCGGATACGAAAGCTGGCAGACGTCACATCGAGTGCCGCGCTGCGGGCCGATGCCACAGAATCGGGACATTACAGCACCTTCCCGCGTCCGTGCATCTGGCTCGTTTCGCCTGATTCACATTGACGAGTACGCTGTTCATCAAGCACTGAGACTATCGAACACTCTACGATTGAAACGGGCCCTTGGCTGTCGCATCATCGAGGCAATACTGGGGGTGGACATCGCGGAATCTGCAAGATCCACACCGGTTGAGTTGGCCGATCTGGTTGCTGAGGCAGTATCATGGTGGCGGCAGCAGCAGCGAGAGAAGTTTCTACCTTACGGCATTCCACTCAGCGATGCTCAACAAACGCAACTAAAACCGTTCTTTACAGCGGAACTCCTGGACCAAGTCAGAATCGTGAAGCTGTCGCAGACAGGTGAATCCATTCCCTACCCGCCATTCTACGAAAAGTTTCTTGCGACCGGCTCCTCCATAATCCCCGACCCGGCTCACATGACGGGGATGCCGTTCTTTGACGTTGCGGTCTCTAACGACGAGCCACCGCCACGAGCCATATTTCACACGCTGGTCCATATCGCACAATTAGCTCTTATCGGACCGGAGCGGGTCTTGGAGGCCTACTTGCGAACATTAAATGAGCGCGGTTTGTGGGCAGTTGTTCCATTCGAGGAGCAGGCCTACCACTTGGACGCGCGGTACACAGGAAACCCCGCTGACTGCTTCTCGGTGGAAGAGAAAGTTCGGGAGTGGCTACGCAGCGGACGGTATTTTATCTGAACTCCGTCCCGTATTTGAGGGCAATCTCACGGATTTGCTCTCGAGTGAGGTGCTTAGGCGGCGCGCCAGGCGGATTGCAGGTGTTACGGAAAAAGCCGTCCAGACCAGCGGGCGCCATAATCCAGAGTAAGAGCAGTTCGTGATCGGGATTTGAAAACCCATGCCAAGTGTTCCTGGGGATGAATATCGTTCCACCCTTCTCAAAAGTGTGCTGTGCATCGTTTAGTGTGAGAACTCCGCTGCCTTCGAGGACGTAGAAGGCTTCGTCCATCTGGAGATGTCGGTGGATCGGAATGCCAGTGCCAACCATTACTTGCTGGGTCCCCAACGCGAGACCGTCGGAGCCTGTCGCGGAGCCGACCTTGATATAGATGTTGCCATGGTCGCGAAAATGAACGAGATGTTCCCCTTCGGTACGCCCGAGCACGTATCCCTGTGGCGCCGCGGCCTGAGCCGGGAGCACGCCTTGCACGAATAGCTGGTTAATGCCGATGCTCCCCAGGCCGAGGAGGAAGGATCGGCGCTTTTGCTCGAGGGCAATCATTACAATCTCCTCTGAGGATCGTCGATTCGTTTTACAGGACGGTGGCTTGTGATGACTCCGAAATTCACGAGGGGAGGATATCACCGAAATGGCGGCACTCTGCTGCGCCTGATTTACGTCGCGAACTCGGAAAGTCCCGGGCCAGGTTTTGCGCCGTAATCCACATGGAGGAAATCGCTGTTAGGACCTAGCCGATACCTGGGAAATCCTACTCCCGCCAGCGATAAGTAAACACTAGCCTAACTAATCGGGAGTTATTGTAGCCTCTTTGTGTCCATTTTTAGAATCGGGATAGCAAGGTCACCAGACGGTAACGATACAATCTGAGGTATCGCAGGAAACTAACTAGTCGCTTGACACCGGCGCTGGCCGCGTCACACTCAATTATGCAACGCAGCATGAAGCATGCGTTAGGATTTGTAGCTCTCCTGGTTGTGGCCGTCCCTCTCTTCACAGCTGCACAAGTCCGCCCACCGAAGATCTCCGAAGACGAGATCAAGAGGCACTTCAGCAAGGCTGACTGTGAGGGGGTTAACATCAACCATCTGGAGTACTTCGATTTTACCGGAGATGGCCAAGCCGAGGCGATCGTGCTTGCGTCCACATGTGCGACCGGCACCGCCGGGCCGGATGTTCACGCAGTCGTGACGCGCCAGCCGGACGGTTCCCTCGCCGAGCTCGAAATCCCTGAACCCAGCGAAAAACAACAGGCCGCGCTGTTTGGCGGCGTCTTCTACGAACTTAGTGTGAAGGACGGACTTCTGGTTGAAACCTACCACGATGAATCTGGCCGCGTTAACCCTCTCGTCATCAAATACCGATGGAACGGGCGAGACAAAGTGTTCCAAGCGGCAGACGTCAAAATTGCTCCGCGCTATCAAGCGAGCTTCGACTGCAACGAAGCGAAGACAACTGTGGACAACGCGATCTGCTACTCATCTATCGCCGCTTCCCTCGACTCAGCGGTAGATCAGAGCTATACGACATGGCTGAACCATTTGAACGACGCGGATAGGGACATCCTAATAAGGGAGCAAAAAGACTGGCTGCGGAAGCGAGACCTGATTTGCGACAGCGATAGGTCGGTTTTCCAGTGTGTCGAGACGCTCTATGGTGCACGACTGCTGGAACTGGAACACTTCAGGCAACTGCATCACCAGGCACTCGAAAACTAGAAGCAAAATGGCACTATGATTTCTGGCAGGCTGTGTAGCAAATCAGTTGTGCGGGGAGGGCCGTGTGGTTGGTTGGGTTTCTGCGATTCTGCTAGGCATGGCTGGCTTGCTGTCCCAGTCAGCACAAACTCCAAAAACCGCGAGCATCTTGCCGTCTGTGTCCATTTCACTTCCTCCGGACATCCTCTCGGAGACAGTTCAGATTTCATATTTTTTGCTTGGCCCCTTCGGAGGTTATGGCGGCTACGCCGCGCAGCGAACTGGTGTGCATTCTTACGACATTCCCACCATGGTGGATGGCAAGGTGGCAACTGAAATTCGGATGATTGTTTACGCCTCGGGTTGCGAAATTCAACAGTTTGTTCTCCCCTTAGCAGAATATTCGAGAGTCAGCCAGGAGTTCCCATGTCAACGCGTCAAGACCGTTAAGCTTTCAGGAAAAATCGTGCCAAGTGCGTTGGTCAGGGATAACAATGCCGAATTGGTCGTCACCTACATGGCTTATTGGGTGCATGGCTTCTACGGCATTTCCGATGGGTTTGTTACTAAGTTTCACCTCGCAACTGTTTCTCCGGACGCGGACGGGATGTTTCAAGTCGACCTGCCGTATTTCAGCGCCGACGTTGAGGCTTCTTCTTCACAGCAAAGAGCGAGCTTTTGGCTCATGTTGCGCGACTCCAAAACTTGGAACCACATCGCATCTAGTCTGGAACCTGAAGACCAGGAGCTTAGGCTCAAAGAGCATGGCTTGCGAATCCAGTCGCACTATCCCGACGACCTCATCTTTACGGCTGAGCCTTTTCGTGCAACTAAGCGCCGTCAAAGGTAAAGTTTTCCGCTCAGATTCAGGCGAGGCGATTTCCTACAGCCACATCCTGCTCACTAGCGAAGAGGGTGAGGCGAAGCATTTTGATCCGAACCGATGAAAAGGGCGAATATCTGTTTGTAACCGACTTGTCAGGACTTATGGGCTTCGAATTCCTCGGGCAGAATGCTTTGAGGAAAATTTTCACATCTACGCTTGCATCTGTTCGATCACCCGATTCATAACATACGTCTTTCAAGAAAAGGACACGGGGCCGCTTCGATACAGTACCCAATGGTGAAAAGGCCATTGAAGCACTTGTGATTTGAAGGAGAGAACAATGCTCGACCACATGATTCTGACTGTCAGCAATGTCGAACGTTCGTTGGCGTTCTATGAGGCGGCTTTGAAGCCTCTTAATATCAAGTTCTTCCTACCCTACAAGGGCGAAGGCGATCATCCTGATCTGTGGGGATTTGGTGATGGCAAAAGGGCGTTCTTCTGGATCAAGCAAGGGAAGCCTGATCCAACCTCCATTCACTGGGGGTTCATGGCCGAAAACAATGGTAAGGTCGACGAATTCTACAGGGCGGCAATGTCCGCTGGTGCCAGGGACAATATTTCACCGCGGGCACGAGTGGAATACTATCCGGGATACTACGCCGCCGATATATTTGACCCGGACGGGTATTCGTTCGAGGTCGTCCATAAAAGCTAGTGATGGAACCTCACATCGCCAAGCCACTTACAGCGCGACAACGGTGGTTGTCTGCAGTTCAAAATGCTGTAAGTGCCCCGGCGATTTGATCACCGTGCGAGCGGTTACTCGGGCGCACGGTTTCGCAGTTGAGTGAATGATATTTCGACAAGTCAAGAGTGGCTGAGGGATCTGGAGCCGCCCCAAGTCGCTCGCTTAAGTCTCGCTTCCTAGTTGCGAATCGGATCAGTCCTGAAAAACGCGCTGCTGGTCAGGAAATCGGGCACAGAATAATGCTTTCGCCACGGCAATTGGAGGCCGCATTCCATGGCGAAAAGCAAACACAAACGAACCCCTAAGACCGTCCTGAAGCTGCCGGATCTTGAACAATCGAAGTCTGTAGTTATGAACAGCCTGACGTCGGCGAGTTCAAAGCGCTTTTACGACCATGCGATTCGCGAATTCATCGATTGGTACTGCTCAGAGCCTCGACTCGCCTTCTACAGGACGGTGGTCACACGATACCGGATTGTCCTCGAACAGCACCCACATGCCCCGTCGACGATCAACCTGAGATTGGCGGCGATACGCCGGCTGGCATATGAAGCGTCGGATTGCGGGCTCCTCAGCCCTAACCTCGCGGCGGGCATACGTCGCTTGAAGGGCGTTCAAAGGCTGGGAGTACGTGTCGGAAACTGGCTGACCGCAGAAGAAGGCAAGAGGTTGTTGGGCGCGGAAAGTTCTGACACTCTCCGCAGCCGACGCAATCGTGCTCTACTCTCGATTCTCATCGGCTGCGGTCTCCGGCGGGCCGAAGTGACGACCTTACGGTTCGAGGATTTTCAGCTTCGGGAAGGCCACTGGGTGATCGCGGACTTGAGAGGAAAGGTGGCCATATCCGGACGACTCCCGTTCCGGCATGGGTGAAGCAATCGGTCCACAGTTGGAGCCTTGGAGCCGGCGTCAACGGAGGGCCATTGCTGCGGTCCATCGATAAGGCAGGCCAGAATCTGGGGAGACGGTTTTACGCCCAAGGTGATCTGGGCAATTGTATAGGCAAACGCGAAAAGCTGTGGTTTGGCAACGATCGCACCGCACGACTTGCGGGCCTGTACACGACTATGCCATCAGTCGGGAGGAGAGCTGGAACAAATTCAGTTCCTGCTAGGTCATGTCTCAATCCAGACGACAGATTTACCTCGGGTCCAAGCAGCGGTTTCGCGATGCGGTCAATGATCTCATCGGTCTGGAACCACATGCGTCATCATGATCGGCGTTGCGGGGGAATCGTAACTGCTACGCGACTTCCCGTGACCGAATTCCTGCGGCCGTTTCAATGAGGTTTTGCAGTTCCCGGACGTTGCTCGCCCCACGCATGCCGCGCCCGCTCGCGTCCGCTCAGGGGAAGGCTGTCACCTTCGGCGTCACGCGAGGATGTATGGCTGTCGCCTCGCCCGTGTCGTCGATCACATGACTGATCGCGCCGTGATCGCCCAGCGCCACGGTGATCATGTCGTGGAACCGCACCTTCGGACTCTCCGGCGTCTCGATCGCGCGGGTCAGCCTGACATCCGGATAGATGAAGACGCTGTACACGCCCAGCCCCCACGCCTCATGCGTCGTAACTCCATCCGCCACCTTGTACGAAGCCCAGCCGTTCACCCCCGGCGCACTCGTATAGCTCGCCTGGTTCGGAGGATCGTAAGGAATCTCGGACTGATAGAAATACGTTCGCCCGCCATTGCCCTTCCACAGAACCTGGAATTGCTGGTGATGCTCGACAAACAAGCCATAGACCGTGACGCCGTTTCCATACACCACCAGCCCGTTCTCGCTGGTATTCAGCTCCCATCCCACTCCGGCGCCGTGGTCCGCTCTCCAGATCCACGTATGGTCCACCAGTGTGTCGTTGCTGTTGATCCTCAAATTCGCCTTGGCCCGGCCCACGCCTGCGCCACCCACGCGAAAGAAAACATCGTGCAGCGTGATCGGATCCTTCGCATGGCGCGCCCGGCTTCCCTCCGGCCCCACCTCCAGCAGCACCGGAGACTCGCTCGGCCCGGCATCGAAGAGTAGCCCGGCAATCTCGATCCCGTCCGCATCAGCCGTCGTCATCGCCGCCGTGCCCTTCATCGGGCGCAGCGTCGCAAACCCTAGCCCCAGCACCACCGCATGCGGCCGTGTCACACGAATCGGGGCGGTCAGTTCATAGATCCCCGGCGTCAGAATCAGGTTCTTGCCTTGGGCAAGCTGCGCGCTGATCGTCTCCGCGGTATCAACATCCGGGCGCGCAATATAAAACCGCGCAATCGGAATCGTCTTTCCCGGCGTTTCCCCACCGCGCCACGTAATCCCGAAGCTGTCGCTGTGCAGCTCCGGAACCCGCACGCTGAACTCGCCCGCGGCATTCACCTGCAGGAACGGCTTCTCGCGCACCACTGGCGTATGCGCGACCTTCGTGTACGGCGGCGAAGGCCATGCTCCTTCCGGCGGATGCACCACGCCGACAAACACCATGTTCCAGTTCGCACCCGTCCAGCTCTTCCAGTCGCAGTTGCGCGAGATCCACTGCTGCTGGCTGCCGGAGTCGACATTCCCGTCCACAAGGGAATCCGACATCCAGCCCCCGCTTGCCCAGCCGCGATTCTGGTGCAGCACCAGGTCGCCGCGTACATGCATGCGCCGCAACGACACCGCCTGCGAGACCGCCCATTGCATTGATCCCCCCGCCGGCTTTATCGAGAGCCCTTCCGCAGCTCTCCAGAAGGTCGTCGTCGCATTGTTGTGCTCATGATTCGCATCCGCATGCACGTTGCCCGCAACCCGTGTTGCATCGGGCGACGCGCCAAGCCCTATCACCTCCGTGTAGAAGCCCACCGGCACGTCCACCGAATAGTTTCCCGGCAGGAATAGCAGCGCGTTCCGCTGCTCTCCAAACTCGTTGTGTTCCTGCGTCGCATACACCGCATCGATCTGCTTCTGGATCACCGACGATGGCATCGCCGGATCGAAGATCAGTACATTGGGTCCGAACCCCGGCTTCGCGCCCTTCGCCGCAGGAGCCGGTACAGCCGTCGTCAGCCACAGCCGCGCCTCCCCCTCCTGCTGCGCGTTCAACGACAAGGACGACAAGGAACAGAACAGCAGGGTACAAGACGAAAGCAGGACCAATCTCAGCTTCATGAGGACTCCGGTAAGGTCTTTTGCGAACGATTGCGCTAATAAGAAAGAACAGCCGCACCACGATTCGCCAACGATATGAGCAGGGCAGAATCGCGCCTGTCAACCCCGGCGACCACGACAGCCGCATAAGGAATCGATCGGAGCGGTTAGCCGGATCGGAGAGCATGGGCAGCCAACGTTATCTTCTGCCAATTGTGCGACAGCGTAACAAAATTGTGGGATAGAAGAGTTGGCTCGGCAGGAATCTATGTTCCCTCGGTTACGCGCATCTGCAAGTAAGTTGTTTGTTGTCTGTCTTCAATTGCTACCGAGAAAGGATTTGCGGCCACGAGCTGCGCGACAGGACAAAAACCACGAAGCCAGGCAGTAGGGGAAATGCTTATGATGCCACCTTGTGTTTCGGGCTGGAACCGATTCCTAAGTCAATTAGCCACGCATTGAAAGTGGCGCCGATGACCTCAGCATTATCCTCCTACAAGTAATGAATGCCAGAGCCGAGCTGCACAACTCTGCAGTTCTTAAGCCCCTTCGCAAAGCTCTGAGCGAAGGCCGGCGATACCAGAGCGCCTGGATTTCCTGCGAAAAGTAGCTTCGGGTAAGACGAATGGGCTAGAGCACGATGTGCTTTCTCTAAGATTGAATGCACATCCGCCGGTTCTCCAGCGATCGGCAACTCATTCGGGAAACGCCAAGTGGGTCGCCGCGGCTCCGGAGTAGGAAACGGTGCTCTGTTGACCGACATTTCCTCATCCGTCAGTTTTCGTGCGATGGCCCCTGGGAAGAACCCCCTCCACGAATGCATTGCCTTCAAGAATCATCTTTTCGCCCACTACGGGCGTCCTGACCTTCTGGAAGGTTTCACGTGCAATCGCAGGAAAATCCTCCCAGCTGGGCATCGGCGAGAGGAACTCCATAAAAGCAAGGTCTCGGATAAACTCCGGCCTGCGGGCTGCCAGATGAAATGCCCGCGCGGTTCCCCAGTCGTGCGCTATGACGAATGCTGACGAGATTCCAGCGTTAGCGAGGAACGCATCGAGGTACCGAACATGATCGGCAAACCGCTATTCGATGTCTGGTTTTCCCGATTGGCCGAACCCGATGAGATCCGGTGCGATGCAATACGCTGTCGGTGCAACCAGGGGAATGACATTCCGCCACAGGTACGACGAGGTCGGGTTCCCGTGCAGAAAAAGCGCGACCGGTGCGTCCGGGTTTCCCGCTTCCCGGTAGGCCATGGTGGAACCCAGAACACTCACTTGGGGCGGTACAACATCATAAGGAACTTTCACTTTTGCTGTCTTTTTGCTCTTAGTTAAATTACGTTTATGCCGCGGATGCCTAATGGGCATCGAGCCACCCGCGAATATTCGAGACGGTATCCTCGTAGAACGTCTTGTAAAGACCAAGCGATACGTAGCCGATATGCGGCGTCGCCAGTACGTTGTCCAGCGTCCGGAATGGGTGAGACGGAGGCAGCGGCTCAATGTCGAATACGTCGATCGCCGCGCCGGCGATTTGCTTGTTCTTCAACACGCTGATCAAAGCTTGCTCTTCGACGATCGGCCCGCGCGACGCATTGATCAACCGGGCCGTTGGCTTCATTCTCTCCAGCTCCGCGGCACCTACCAGGCCGCGCGTACGGCTGCTCAACACCAAATGGATCGTCAGGATGTCGGCCCGCTCGAACAGTTGGTCCTTGGAAACCAGGATTGCGCCCGCGGCTTTGGCGGCCTCGGGTGTCAGGTTCTGGCTCCAGGCAATCAGATTCATTCCAAAAGCGCTGCCGATCCGCGCGACCTGTGATCCAATCCGCCCAAGTCCCAGAACGCCGAGGGTCTTTCCGCGGAGATCCGTGCCCACTGTTTGCTGCCAGCCGCCGGATCGGACGGAGTTGCTCGCCGTCACGATATGTCGCGCGGAAGCTAAGATCAGCGCCCAGGTAAATTCGATCGTCGGGTCCGACCTATATCCCGTGTGAACCACTGGGACCCCATGATCGCCCGCGGCGGCCACATCGATCGACGCGTTTACAGATCCCGTCGAGGCAATGAGCTTGAGATTGGGAAGGCGCTCAATAACGTTGCGGGGCAGCGGAGTCCGCTCGCGCATGACACAAACGACATCAAAAGGCAGCAACCGCTCAATCACGGCGACCGTATCGGCGAGGTGGTCGTGAAATACGGCGATGTCCGCTCGATCGCGGAGCACTGACCAATCGGCGCTCCCAAGCGCCACATTTTGGTAATCGTCCAGAACAGCGATCTTGTACTTTTTCATTGGCTTCTTGTTCATGTATTTCCTTTGCTGATCAAAGGCTGTCAGATTGTGAGGACGACCCTGCCGAATGGGCGGCCTTCGACGAGGTAGCGCAGAGCATCTGCCGCCTCAGCGAGCGGGAAAGTCTTTGCCACGATGGGCTTGACCGCGCCGGAGTGAAGTAGTGAAAAAATGACGCTCCATGCGGTGCCCCATGCTTCTAGAGGCTGTGCGAACAGGGAGAAGCTCTTCATACTCGCACGCTTCCAGATTAGATCCGTGACGTCGATGGTTGTCTTGCGGCCTGCGGAGTAGCCCAATGTTGTCAGGCTTCCTCCGGTCGCGAGCGTGCTGAGAGCCTCGCTCAGGATTTCTCCGCCGATTGCGTCGATCACGATGTCGGCACCATAACCCTTTGTGATCCGCCGAACGCCGTCGCTGAGTTTCTCCTCGGAAAGGTCGATCACTTCATCGAAGCCCAGATAGCGTGCTTGTTGCGCTTTTGCATGATTGGTTGTTGTTGATATGGCATGCTTCGCCCCATGCGCTCTAGCCAACTGAGTGACTGCATTTCCGACCGACCCTCCAATCGCAGGCGACAGCACCGTCTTGCCTTTTGCAAATCCCGCGAGGCTCAGTGTCATTTGTGCGGTTAGATACGCAACGGGAACTCCGGCCGCCGAAAGATCGTTGATGTTGTCCGGAATCAAGCAAAGGTTCTCTTTGCGGACTGCAAGCCACTCACTGTAGGTTCCGTTCTCTGAAACGCCGTACGGGCCCGTAAACATCACACGCGAACCGGCAGGAAAGGCCGTTCCCCCTCCCTCCTCCACTACGCCTGCTCCCTCTCCTCCCAAGACCAGCGGTGCTTTGGCTCGTGGGTATCCCCCCGACAGAATGGTGTGCTCTAATGGCGTGACCCCCGCCGCTGTGATTCTTACCAGTACTCGTCCATCTGAGACCGCCGGTTTTGGAATGTCCACCATCTTCAAATCCTTGTAGCCGCTGAATCCTTCTGCCCTCATTGCCAGCATAATATTTGTCCCATCCTTCACCCGGCGTTCTGCCTTTGCTAACCCTGGTCAAATCATGGTTTGACGGCGCGCGCTGAAGTCCAGAGCGCACCTGGATTGCCCCAGTCCGGGTAGAGCTTGAGCATTTGGTCATAGAGTTCCCGCGCGGTTGTCGTCTGCATTGCGAGGCGCTCGAAATCGAGGATATATCTCCGCGTTTCGCCGAGGATCTTAGGGCTGTCACTGTTCCCGACACGCTTATGTCCGGCAATGACGGCGCGCGGCTTAAGGGACTCCATTTTATCGAGAGCGGCAATCCACTCCTGGAGTTTCTGTTGATCAGGCGACTCTGACAGATGTAAGTGAACGTCGTTGTAGGCGGCATCACCGGCCACGATCAAACCTATCGATGGAACATGAAGGCAGGTTGTACCCGCAGTATCGGTGAAGCCGAGCGGCACACTGACTAAATCCTGGCCTTCTAAGGTAATGACGTTTCCAGTCAACTCTTCGGCGATTGCAAGCTGGCTGGAAATTTGGTCGGGAAAGCGCGGATTCCAAAACGTAGCCAGAGACTCTGGCGATGCCTGCTGGCGCATGATCTTAATCACTTCCGGCCGCGCGACGAAACGGGCACCTGGAAATCGATCCAGAACCGTACGGGCGCCAAAGAAATGATCGCCATGCCCGTGGGTGGTGTAGATGGTCGTCAGAATCTTTCCGCGGGCCGCAACCCAATTCGCCAGGGCGCGCGCCTGCTCTACGGTAATAGGGGTGTCGACCAGGACGGCGTCCCGCTCCCCAGAAATAAGAGTTGACGAAATAGGCGGCCACGGCCGCTCTTTTTCGCCTGGGGGCAAATCGCTCGTTATGGCAGGTATGCTGGGCGCCAGGAACACTTCCCAGCTCAGGGATATCTTCCGAGTGGCACGTTCGGAATCGGAGGTACTGCTGTCGGATCGTCCGTGCATCGAGAGCGCTTCAGTTCGGATTGGCCAAGTCGAGGCAGTTACGAGAGCCACTCCGAGGGCATTCGACAGGAACTCCCGTCTTGATGTCATTACGGCCTTTTTGGATCGCATATCTTTGCTCCATTTCTGCAGCAACAGCCTTTTGAAGCCTTCGCGCCCCCACTACGGTCAGGTTCCGGTGTAGATGATCGGCCCCTGGGTCATCAGCGTCCTGATGGTCGCCTTGCTACCTGTCGTCCCATCGATCAGTAAATACCACCGGCACCCAGCCATACCCAGTCCCGTCCTTGCGCAAGCGACCCAGGGCAGGAAACAACGACGTATGCGGCGCCGCGATCAAAACATCCTCGCGCGCGAGCTTAGACAGCAATTGATTCCGCGTCGCCGCAGCCGCAGTCTGGTCGATGTCGAAAATCGCGGTGACCTCGGGATGCTGGAGCTGGACTCGCTGTGCATGGATGGTATCGCCCCAAAACAGAATTCTTTGTCCCTTTGACGAAAATTCATAGCCGGTATGTCCCGGGGTATGACCAGGCAGCGCGACGATTTGCATGCCGTCGACGATTGGCTCGGCGCCACTGAACGTGTGCCACTTATCGGCCTTGATGTACGGCGCTGCGATGGCTTGCGCACTCTGGAAGAACGGTTGCACATCCTTCGGCGCCTTAGCAGCAATTTCCGGTGACAGCCAAAAATCGCTTTCGGCCTTCGCGACGTAAACATCGGCGTTGGGAAAGACGCGCTTTCCGTCCTGAGTGGTCAGGCCGCCGATGTGATCGGAATGGAGATGCGTGAGCAAAACGATGTCGACTTCTTCCGGCGTGTAGCCTGCGCTGCGCAGGCTGCCCGCCAAACGCCCGAGTGCTGCCCCACCCCACCAGGTGCCGGCGCCCGCATCCACGAGGATTAGTTGCTTGCCTGTGTTTACTAGGAAGCCCATATCAACGACATCCAACATGTGCGGATCTTCATTCAGTCCCTTGACAACACCATCCATCGTCACCTTCGTTCCGTTCAGCCAGTGCGGATCGAATACGCCGGTACCATCGAACAGGGCCGTCACTTCGAGGTCGCCGACTTTCAGTCGGTAGAAGCCCGGCACCTGATCATGATGCTGCGATCCGGCACCCAGAGCTCCATTCGGAACGGCGACAAGGCCGGCCAGCGCAGCCAGCAGAGCAGCGGCGAAGCGCATCGAATTTCCCTTGAACACGTTCGTACTCCTAACAGCAGGTGAACTCATAGCACGACCTCCCTTGATTTTGACTTCTTTGGTCATCCACGTTCTCCTTCCCCAAGTACGGCTTCAATTTAGAGAAAGATAACTTCCCTGATATCGATGGACCCCCACCGCGCGACCGTATTGTTATGCGGCGCGACACGTCGGATGAAAAAGTGACCTCCCGGAGCGGAACCTGTCCCTTTACTTCGGGAACGCGTCCCCGAACATCGGGTTTCCGCTCTTGGACTGCTCCATCGTTGACTCGTCTTGAATCACATCCCAGTGTTCGACCAGAATTCCGTCTTTCAACCGGACCACGTCCGCGACGATCCAGTTCGCGGGAAGACCAATCCCCGAGAACCGCCCATGGATGATCACGTAATCTCCGTCGCCAACGATGACTCCCGGCTCGTACTTAAGTGTTGGCGGTAGGTTCCTGATCAGCCCGAGCAACCCATCCCGACCCGCAGGGATGTGGGCACTGTGCTGAATGTAGTTTGGTGACCAAAAGCGCTCCGCAGTTTTGTAATCGCGCTTGTTGAATAGAGCCTGAAAGGCCTCAAGCACGATTGCTTTATTCCGTTCTGACGTTGCATTACTCATTGCTTCCCCCTCATTTGTAAAGTGACAGTTCATATCTATCTGTGTTAGATTATGGTCATACTCCTCCGGTTACAAGGTTTTGTGAGTTTTTTGATGTGACGATTTATTCTTGAAAGAACAGCGTACTTGCAGTATAGTCGGCCAGCATCCAATGTATAGGAGTATGATCATACTCCTAGTTCATGCGCGGTACGGAAGACCAGGATGCGGGCCGAGGGATACCCGCGTAGCCTTTTGAATATGCCAAAGAAAACAAAAACTCACACTCACACCAGGATTCTGAAAGTCGCGGCAAGGAGATTCCGCGAACTCGGCCTCGACGGTATTGGTGTGGCCGATGTAATGAAACAGGCTGGCGTGACCGTTGGAGCTTTTTACAAGCACTTCAAATCGCGTGACGAGCTTGTGGTCGAGGCGCTGGGCACGGCATTCAAGGATCTCGACGCTTGGGAGGAGCATGCCGAAACGCTGGCTCAGGTGTTGGAGACCTACCTCACCGAAGCACACCGTGATAGCCCTGGAACAGGTTGCGCCATGGGAGCGTTGCTAGGAGACATGAGCCACGCAAGTCAATCGACAAAGACGCTTTACACCGCCCGCGTCAAGCGCAGCTTGGTGTTTACCGCCGGCCTGTTGCCATCCGAAGAGAATACCGACAAACGGGGCCGCGCATTGCTCATCCTCAGCGGTCTGCTGGGGGCGATCAATCTCTCTCGGGCCGTCTCGGACCCGATCCTATCGCGCGAAATTCTCGACCAGGTCCGCCAGCAGCTCGTCGATCTAACTGCGGGAGATGCGTTATCAAAACGCGGTGCCGGATTGAAACAACAGGAGCCGAACCAATCCAGCTCGTAAGATTCCGTCAGTCCCTCAAGGGGATATCCAATGATTCCGAAGTCTGGCCTTGATGGCATTGGCCGGTCTGGTTGTCAATGAGCTTGGAAAGTCAGATGGGCAGACACTATTGCCGCACCAGGCTTGTCGCTGCTAATCCTCCGCGAAGGATGGGAAGCATGGAAGGGGAACCTTGCTGCCATTGAAATGCCCGAACTGCTTCCGGATGACGGCAACCCGGGAACTATTCGATTCGTCCGTCGGATTAGTGACGACAAACGCGCATCTCGTCGGTGCTTGATTTCCCGACGAGATGCCCACTCCTCTATACTGATCCGCGGAGTTGACCGAAGCTGAGCTCATGTCCAAGATGAAGAAGGTCGTCATTACGGAGTTCGGCGATGAAAGCAAACTCGCGACCGTCGAAGGCGATCTCCCCGATCCGGCTGCCGGAGAAGTTCAACTCTCGGTTGAATATTCAATTGTTTCAGGGTCCGACGTTAACATGAGCCGTGGCACTTATCCTTTTCAGAAAGAGGCCCCACTCACACCGGGTTACAGCGTCGTCGGCAAGGTGCGCGTCAACGGTAAAGGCTGCACAAAATTCAAAGTCGGCGATCGCGTTGCGTGTCTTTCAAAATACGATGGCCATGCGGAGTTGATCAACCTTCCCGAACGATTTGTGGTGCGCGTTCCCGACGGAGTTGATTTGAAACCTGCGGTCTCTCTGCTACTTGACTGGCTGACGGCTTACCAGATGCTGCATCATGCCGCTCATATCAAATCCGGCCAGAAGATCTTTGTTCATGGTTTGAGTGGCGGGGTGGGAGTGGCGCTCCTTAGCCTCGGAAGGACTCAGGGAGCTCAAGTCTTCGGCGCGGCTTCATTACCTAAGCACGAAGAACTTTGCAAACTCGGGGCTGTTCCCTTCGATTATTCCAAGAGAGAACTGGATCACCGCCATGCAGGAACTTGGCGGAATGGACGCGGTCTTCGATCCACTCGGCTTCGAAAGCTTTGACGAGTCCCACGCGGTCCTGCGGAAGGGAGGTATCCTAGTGGGTTACGGCATGAACCTCCCAGCATTGACGATGAGAGCTCGCCCTGCCACGTTTCCAGCGATCCTCAAACTATTGTCCAAGAATCTGTTCTTCTGGTCTGGCAAACGAACCACCTTCTTCGGCCACCGCCGCTCGTCGAAGAACTTCATGCCCGAGCTGGAGTTGCTCTTTGAATGGCTTAGGTCCGGAAAAATCTCCGTGCCGATCAAGGCTACCTTCAGGCTTGAAGAAATTCAGAAGGCACATCGGGAATATGCCAGCAGTTCGCGCATGGGCTCCATTGTGATCGAGATTAGCCGATAGTGGCTGCGAGGCTATCACCCAGGCGAGAAAACGGGCATTCAAGGCAACGAACTACCACAGTTTTCCACAAGCCGACTTCCCATTACTAATCGGTAGGCTCTTGCTGAAGCGAAGTCCCAGGTAATTGCAACATGATGGAAAACGCATCGCAGTTTGTAATGGAAGAGCGTCCCAAGACGTGTCGGAGTCGCTGTCACCTCTGTTGGCAAGATCGCCGGGAAAGGGACAAGGGACTGGCAAACCAAGCCTCCAACTCGATGACGTGTGCTTTGTAGTCGATCCGCACGGACCGGAATTGGTTCAGGATGTCTTGCCCCAGCAAACCGTCAAAGGGAATTTGAAAGCTCTTCGAAAGTTCTTCCAGGTTCATCACCGAAACCGGTTGTGAAAACAAAAAACGATGCGCGATTTCCACGTCCACTCGCAAGCACAGGGCGTTCCCAATGATGCCTGGTCCGTGATTCACCGGCTGACTCACCGGAAGTTGCACTCTGCCAATTGATCGCGCATTGAGGATCGTCTTGTTCGCTCCTGTATCTACCAGCAGTGTCACCGGCCTGCCGTCGATGCTCGCCTCTACCAGGATCAAGGAATTCACGGAACGAAATGGCAAAGTCACAATTCGCCGCTGCGCCGGCGCCTGCAGCGGCGCCAAAAGAACCAGGAACAGCATCAATCCGTGTTTGATAGCTGAGTTCAAGTCGAGCTCTCGCCGCCAAGAAGAATATCGACGGAGTTTGGGTATCGACTGTTCAAGCCTGCGGCAATGGCAGTATCCACTTCTCGGGTGGCGGGTTGGAGGGCATGGTACGGAACCCGGCATTATGGGCACTTCGTATGAGTTTCCGTTTTGCCGTTTGACGCCATGGGTCAAAGCGAGGATACGTTTCGCAACTGACCACACCTTCAGCGGAGCGAAATAACGGTTAGCCATATTGCGGCACGTAAACGGAATCCAATTTTTTCATAAACCACTTTTGCGCCATTCTCGGACTTGACGTGGAGAAAAGGAGTCTTTCCCCCAGCCAGAATCTGAGCTGCGAGGAACGTCACGAGGGCCCGCGCATAACCGCGGCCGCGAAATTTGGGATGAGTGCACACTGCGCTGATTTCCGCGAACGCAGTGGATTGTAATCGCTCGCCGGCCATTGCGACCAACCGTCCATCGCTCGCGCGTATCCCGACATAGCTTCCCATCTGGATTGTTTGGGGCGAGAACGGGCCGGGTTCCGTGGCAGCGGTGAGCTCTAGCATTTCGGGAACGTCCGTCGTCCCGAGTGGAAGTGGTACGACAGGCGGGAGGTCTAGTGAAGCCTCACAAATCATCTGGTCGATCCACCGAGAGCGGTCGACTTGCCAGCCGGCGGGCACATCGAAGGGACTGGCGGTAAACAACGCAACGTGCTCGCCGGGACTGACCAGCCGTTGTAAATCGGCGAATGCGTCATTCGTGGGATGAAGCAAAGCCGCCAGCGGTGAAACATCCGGCGGATATCGTCGCGCAAGGCCGTGCGAGCGGGCAAGGAGCCGGTGTTCCGTCGTCAGCGCGAACCAGATCGGGTTGTCGAGAGACTCTAACATCTGTTGCATGTGATCCCCTTTCACTTGCTCCAAAGATCGACGGGACCAAGACGATCCGCACCTTGAGTCGCTAACATCCATTCCGGATACTCGGGTGGAAGTTGGCTGACTTCATCCTTCGCGATTGCTCCCATCACGTCGATAATGTTCCAAGCGCGCTCTTTATTCACAATTGGAAAATCCTGAACTGACCGTCGAGAGTTTTCAAGCTTCTGGTTATGACGAGTAAATTTACCGGAGAGCAGTCCTCCGGCAAGAGGACCCCATACCAAAAGGCCCACTTTTTCAGACTCCAGGAGTGGGTCAATCTGGTGTGACTGAATCATTTCCGTGAACTTGATAGAGGTCGATGCCACCAGTCTGAAGTCTTTTAAGGCTGGCTTCGACGGCATCCATATTCACCGGTTCTCAGCTTTAATCGGTATAACCAAAAACAACAAATCCGCATGGTTGTCGGCGGGCAAATGCGTCACGTATGTGCCGTTCCAGCCATTCCGGCTGAAGCCCTGTAGTTCATCTGGATGCGGGGTGACGACCATGATATGTGGGCCCACGTGAAATTCCTTCTTGGCCGTCTCGCCGGGCCAGTTCGGAACCCAGGCACCCGTATACATGTAGGCAACGCCCATTCTATCGATGTGCTGAGGCCGTCCAGCAACGGCGTCCGTCGCCCACTGAAAGAAAACTTTATCGAAGCATCCGGGCTCGTCATGCGTGGCGCCGGGTGGTGGACCCGGTAGGCAAGTCCATTCACTAGTACCCTTACGGAGAACCCGAAATTCGCCGCCCTTTTTGGCCGGCCAATCCAAGATAGTCGCGCCGTCGGTTATGAATGTTGGTCCGGCCCTCAGTGCGTCCGCAATTTTCTCAGTGTCTGTTACAGGCAGGTGCTGAGTCGTGATCTGAGCGCCCACTGTGAGCGCAGCGAAGAGACAAAATACAGGTAGCTTCATTTCGAACCTCCGGAAGAATTTCCTGCAGCACAGCTTCAAATTCGTGGTTGGCCTTCTTCCGTCAGGGACGCCCCATAACATGCAGGCGGGCATAGGGCGACCCGGCCCACATGATGTAGGCGCCTGTCAACTTGCATGTGGTCCGTAGCCCGACCGAGAAGGAGCGACACCAGCGCGCCGGGCGGTGTGGCTGATCTCCGACATGTTCGGAGCACTCGGGAGCTTAGGAAGCTCCCAGCCACAAGCCGCGGGCGCGATCTCATCGTTGCCTCCTAGGCGGCGGCCTCCTCGAAGACCTTTATCAACTTCTCGTCGAGCAGAGCGGGCACAGACGACGGCCGCGTCTCCGGGAATTTGCTGAAGAATGCCGACGGTAGGTCCATGTCGATCCGTGTCTCCTCACCGTCCCGCTGGGAAACGCAGACGCGCACGGGAGCGCCCAGGCCGGCGGCACCGCTGTACTCGAACAGGCCACGTGCGATGACGGCGTTCCCGACAAGGTAGGACTTCGACTCGATGGGAATTCCCGCAAGGCGCATTGTGGAGCCCTGTTCGAAGTCCCAGAAGATTGAGAAGGGCGTGGAAGTGGAGTCGACGTAAGCTTCGACACCCGCGCGATCGCCGTGCGTCACGTATTCCATCAGTTTGGGGATGTGGAAGCGCTGCAAGCTCCTCTCGACCGCCTGAGTAACCTCGAAGTAGGACTTACGTGAGCGGATGGTAAGCAGGACCCCATCAAACTTGGTCCTCGTCGTCCGTGCAGAAACCTCCATCGCTTTGTCTGCGCCTTTCATTTGTATGTACCTCTCCTTTGAGTTTCAATTTGGCTTTCGTATTGCATCCCGGCTGCTCCAAGCGGATCAGTCGAATAAGACCTGATCGACTCTCCACTCACAAATCTTCGCCAGGCCCTCAGCAAGGTACGGCTTCTGCTTGTCGCAGAGATCTTGAGCAAAACCTTCTCCCGTGCTGCCCTCGGTGAACTCGGCGAGATGAATGACAAGGGCGTCACTATCACCTCGCTACCACTCAATCCTTTTCTCTTTCCATCCATTCGCGAATATACGGAGTGCAATTTTCAAGCTGCACACCATCCCCTTCACAACTCATGAAAAAGCGCATTACCTCGCGATCGACCACACCAACGTCTTTCAGATCTAAAACGATGTCGTGGCAGTCCGTTTGGAATTCGAAAAGTTTCTTCAATTCGGCTACCGCCTGTTTTTCGATCCGGCCACATAGGGTAAATACCGTGAATCTCCCTCGCGCCGCTGTCTCGATCCTAAAGGTCATCGATCAAGCCATTTGGCGCACCGTACAGCCAGGAGGATGACGTGCTTCGAGAATTCCGCAATCAAAACGAGAAATTATGTGTTGGCGTTCGCTCAGCCTTCCGTCAGGAGCAAATGAAGCGGGGTCAGCGGACTAAGCTCGACGTATTCGAATTCCATGAGCTTAGCTTGGCCCAACGGCTGCTTCTCAAGGATGGTACGCGCCTCTTCAACGGACGTTACATTCATCAGGAAGACGGGACCTTTTTGATCTTGGCGAGCCCACCATTGGTCGATCTTTCCAGTGAGGTAAAGACGAAGTGTAGCTGGCACCTCCTTTGGAAATATCGTCTTGAGTTGCTCAGGCGTCGGCGGAGACGTGAATCGGCCTAATGCCAGAATCTTTGTAGTTGGTACCACTGGGAAAGGCCGTTTGGTCGTTTCCGTGATTTCGGCTGCGGTTTCTCGACTGTGACCCATATGAAGCTCCAATCTTTGAAAATGGGAAAGTTCCTTGTGTCTCTTCGGGTTCAATTCATCCAGGTGAAACCGCGCGATATCACTCGACGGGACCGAAAAGCGAACAGTTTGCCCCGTACGACCGACGTTGCAGTAGCGGCTGCGGAGCACTCTGTTCCTTTCATCCGAGCACCGATCACGAGTGGTGCAACCGAGTGCCCAATTGGATCTCACTGAAAACAAGGCTTGAAAGAGAAATTGAAGTGACGGAATTACGGAAAGTCCCGGATTTCGGGGAGTTGAAAGGCAGACGTACTAAGTTTCAGAAATGAATTTGTATTTCTTTATCTTGAGCTGCTTAATTTTCCCGTCGAGCGTCGAACGAGGAATTCCGAGCTTGGCGGCCGCGCCACCTGGTCCCGCCACTTTTCCGTTGCTCTCAGCCAAAGCGGCTTCGATCATTTCCTTTTCCTGATCCCGGATGATCTCTGTCAATGGACCTGACAATTCTGGCTGGGGCGGCTTTTGACTTGAAAGCCACGCGGGATCGACCCAAAGAGTGTCGCTACTACAGAGGATCACGGATCTCTCCACGATATTTTGCAGCTCACGAATGTTGCCTGGCCAATGATACGACTGGCATAGCTTGAGCGTATTCTTGTCGATCTTGTTGATTCGCTTTCGCGCCTTCTCCGCATACCGCTTCACGAAGTACTCGACTAGCATGGGAATGTCTTCCTTGCGGTTCCGCAGCGGCGGCACGTGGATCGGGAAAACATTCAGGCGATAGTAGAGGTCGGCGCGAAATGTTCCTGAAGCAATGGCTGCTGCCAAATCGCAGTTGGTGGCGGCGATGATTCGAACATCCGTGGGAATGACGCGTATACCCCCTACTCGTTCAAATTGGCGCTCCTGGATCACTCGGAGCAAGGCAATCTGAGTTTCCGCGGGAAGCTCGCCGATTTCATCGAGAAAAATCGTGCCGGAATGTGCCAGCTCAAAGCGGCCCTGGTGCCGCTGCAAAGCGCCAGTGAACGCTCCTTTCTCGTGCCCAAACAATTCTGAGGCGATGAGCGAAGAAGGAATCGCGGCGCAATTCACGCTAATAAATGGCTGGCCAGCACGCTGCGACGCCTTATGTATGGCGCGCGCAATGAGTTCTTTGCCGGTGCCGGTTTCGCCGGTAATCAGCACCGTAGAGTCGGTGGGAGCGACTATGACGATGCTGGAAAGGACACTTTTCAACGCGGGCGAGGAGCCCACGATCTCCTCAAACATGAAAACCTGATCGATTTGCTCTCGCAACGCGAAGTTCTCTTGCCTCGTTCTTTCCTCCGCCTGTTTGCGATCGTCGATGTCGGTACTGGTCGCATACCAGCGGCTGACCTCTCCTCGTTCGTCCAGCAGCGGCTTGTATTGGACCAAGAACCAACGGAACTGACCACCCTTCCGGCGGATTCGCCGTTCGTACTCGAACGGGACCCGTCGCGAGATCGCCGCTTCGCGTTCGTCACGCAATCTCTCGGAATCGTCCGGATGAAAGACCGGATGAGAGCACTCCAACCGGAGTTCTTCTTTCGTCAGGCCGGTGTACTCCTGCACTGCCTGATTCGCATACAGAAAGTTTCCGTCGGTCCCAACAGCCGTGATGAGCTGAGGTATTGCATCGATTATTGTTCGAAGTTCAGCTTCGGATTTGGCTATTCTTTCGAAAGCCTTGCTTAATTCATCCTCGGCGCGCTTGCGCTCGTCGATATCCGTCACCAAGTTATACCAGCGGACAATGCGACCCTCGGCATCACGCTGCGGACGAGCTCGTACGTGGACCCAGCGGTACACGCCATCGGCTCGACGGCTACGAATCTCAGCATCAGGCGGCTGCCCAGTTTCCATCGCACGCCTCCAGGCATCGAGCATAAGAGGGAGGTCATCCGGATGGACGAGGTCGCTGGTGGCCCAATTCTTCAATTCTTCGCTCGTCTTGCCGGTATATTCCAAGGCGGGGCGCTTGACGAACTCGACCTCACCTGCCGCATTCAAGGTAGACACAATCCCAGGAATGCTGTCGACGATCAGGCGTAGGCCCTGCTCGTTCCCGCGGACGGCCTCCTCGGCGCGTTCCCACTCTCCAAGATCAGTGTTTGTTCCGCAGCCTTGTTTTTCCGCAGCTAATAGGGGCTCCGCCTGCGATGCAATTGTCGTATTCGGCCCTTCTTTGGATTTAGAGCCGACCGCCTGCACCACGCCAGGCGTGCAACTGAGTTGTATTTTTTGGCCCAGCTTGGGTCGCGATTCCGCGGAGCTCATGACGTTCTCCATCCTGGGTCCGGGCTTACGACCGGTTCGCCATAAGGATACGCCTCAAAAACGGCGCATGCCATTGGTGCGCGCTACCCGGTTCGATAATCAATCTGGGATTCTAGATTCGCAGGAGTATCCAGGAGGTGAGCCGCACCATGATGCATTGCTTGTTGGCGAGATCGACCACTCCACAAGATCATGGCGAACATGTTGCAGGTGTTGAATCTTCGCGTGATGGAAATGGCGGGTTCGCGTCCCGTTGCTCTCGCCAAGTCTTCGAACAGCACTCTATTTAGCAGTGCCAATTAGGAGTGCCAAAACGTCACGCCTTCGATTATTTCGGTTTGGCCCGTCGTTCCACCCGCAATCGTTAGCAAGGCTTCCGACAAGCCGACTCTCGGCACTTATCCGCACGATGCCCAACTACGAACCCGAACTCATGCTGCGGAGCTGGAAGCGGTTCATCTGGCGATCCGGCCCAATTTCACCGACAACATCTCAGCTACCCTGCAAGTAGTCATGGAAAGTCTCGGATCTCCGAACTTCGAAGCGACTCTAAGCAAAGCCCGTCAGAGATTGCAGATGGCGATGTCCTGAGAAACATCGGACCACAAATTGCGGATCCCCTAGTTCATTGGTTCGTATCCCGGACCGGCGGCACCCGCTCGGCTCGGTTCGCATAGAGGAAATGTCGCGTCTTGGGAGATTCGAGGACGAGACTGAGCACCCGCTCTTCGAACCTTCGGTCGGCAACTGTAAATCGATCGTGCTGCCGCGTATGTTCCGCCCATGACGCCACAACGAAATCCTCCAGATAAACCCCGGGATTCTCCGCATCGTAATAGACGCCCCAGCGCATGGCGCCGTCGCGTCTGCGAATCCGCTGGTAGTCGTGCAGCGCATCCAAAAATTCCGGAACTCTTTGTGGATCAACCCGGTATTCAATGGCGACAAGCACCGGCCCTTCGTCGGGTTCCGGCTGCGTAACCATCGACAGCTTTCCCCAGTGGTTCCACGCCTCAAGCGAACCCCGTGCCGTGGGCAATCTTGCAACAACGGGAAGCGCAAGGCAGGCGGCAATGCCAATGCTCGAAAAAAGGAGTGCCGTGTTTGCATTCGTATGTTCCGCGGCCACGCCCCAGAGGGTGCTGCCCAGCGCAACACTTCCCTGAAACACGAAAAGGTAAATCGCCAATACCCGCGCCCTGACCCAGTCGGGCGCAAGATTCTGAACCAGAGTGTTGAACGTGGACATGAACACCGTCCACGCTGCGCCTCCAAACAACATCAGAAAACACAGCAACGGCAACCGGTGCAGGGTGGCAACGGCGAGAATTAGACCTGCGAACACCGCTGTCGCTCCGGACACTACCCACTCGCTCGACCATTTGTTTCTCGCCCGCTGCAGCACGACCGCCCCGACCACCGCACCCACTCCGAAGAACCCAAGCAGTAGTCCGTAGCCGAGCGAACTCTCCGTCAACCCTCTCGCCGCCGCTGGGAGCAGCGCCCAGAACGCGCTCGAAAAGAAAATCACGCAGGCCGAGCGGAACAGCAGCTTCTGAATGTCTGGCGAATAGCGCACGTAGCGCAACGCTGCGACCGTCGCTCCACCTAGTGTCTCGGCGGGAAGCTGGCTTTTTCGAACGGGCCGTTTCCAGCGCGCGATTACGCCTATCACGCCCATGAAAGAAAGCGCGTTGAACACAAACGCCGTGCCTACCCCGGCCACCGCGATAATCAGTCCTGCGAGACCGGGCCCGACCGCGCGAGCCAGGTTGAATTCAATTCCGTTCAGCGCCAGCGCTGGTGTCAAATCCTCGCTCGGCACAAGCTCCGGGAAAATCGCTCGCCATGTGGGAGCCTCAATCGCATCACCCGCCGAAAGCCCAAAGGTCAGCAGAAGCAGTAACCACGGGGTCATCGTGTGGGTGATCGTGGTTGCTGCGAGGACGATGGCCATCCCCAGCATCCACAATTCAGTCCGCAGAATCAGTTTGCGGCGGTCAAAAATGTCTCCGATGGATCCGGCAGGCAACGCCAGAAGGAAAAACGGCAACGCACTAGCCGTTTGAATGAGCGCAATATACATCGGACTCGTCGTGAGCGACGTCATCAGCCAGGCGGCACCCACGCTCTGCATAAACGTCCCGATGTCCGAAACCAGGTCCGCGATCAGAAGATTCCGAAAAAGAGGAATGCGAAGAGGACGCCAAGGACTTTGCGGTTGTGTAGCAGTATTTTCCACCGAAAGATAATGGAGCAAATCGGGCACGAGAGACAACAGGGTTGCCCATCCGTCCCATCCGGCGATCCTCGGGTGCGCTTGACGGGCCTCGGAGCAGCAGGTAACGTCGGTATTTTCGTAACCATCCCACCGGGAGCAGGCATGACCACCGCAAAAATATCCAACATTATTATAGAGACGCTTGCCGCCGTCGGCGTCAAACGCGTGTACGGAGTGCCTGGGGACTCCCTGAACGGGATCACGGACGCCATTCGAACTCACAAGTCCATCGCTTGGATTCACATGCGCAACGAAGAAGCAGCTGCGTTTGCAGCCGGCGCGGAAGCGCACTTAACCGGCGAACTCGCGGTGTGTGCCGGAAGCTGTGGTCCTGGAAACACGCACCTCATCAACGGCTTGTACGACTGCCACAGAAGTCGCGTACCCGTATTGGCGATAGCCGCCCAGATTCCGACCAAAGAAATCGGGAGTGATTATTTTCAAGAGACCAAGCCAGATCATATCTTCAAGGATTGCAGCCACTACTGCGAATTTATTTCTCATCCGAGCCAGATGCCGCGCGTGCTGGAGATCGCCATCCGGACGGCGCTTGCCAAGCGCGGCGTAGCAGTTATCGTGATTTCAGGCGATACGGCGCTGCAAGAGGCTACGTTGCGGCGCATCGCGATGAAGGTTGATTCGATGCAACCCAAAACCGTCCCAGAGATGGAACTGTTGAGTCGTGCGGCGGAAATACTCAACGACGCAAGCAGGGTGACGATCTTCGGCGGCGCGGGTTGTGCGGGCTCCCACGCCGAATTGCTGGAAATTGCGGCCAAGTTGAAAGCCCCCATTGTCCACGCTCTGCGCGGTAAAGAATTCATCGCGTACGACAACCCCTACGACGTCGGGATGACCGGGCTCCTTGGATTCAAGTCTGGCTACCATGCGATAGAGCGATGCGAGGCATTGCTCATGCTCGGGACGGATTTTCCATATCAGGCGTTTTATCCCGCCCGCGCCAAGGTGATTCAAGTGGACTTGCGGGGCGAGCAAATCGGACGCCGTACCGCTGTGGATCTCGGCCTCGTCGGGTCTGTGCAAGATACGTTGCAGGCGCTTCTACCGCTCCTGCAGACAAAGTCAAGCAGCGGTCATCTCGAAGAAGCGCAAGACGACTATAAGAAAACACGGAAAGGACTTGATGATCTCGCAAGCGGCAAAGCGGGTGAGCGGCCGATTCACCCACAGTATGTGACTGCGATCGTGAACCGACTGGCGGCAGAGGATGCCATTTTCACGGCCGACGTCGGAACACCTACGGTCTGGATCGCGCGCTATATTTCCATGAATGGCAGGCGCCGAATTCTGGGATCTTTCAATCACGGCTCGATGGCCAACGCATTGCCGCAAGCGATCGGGGCTCAGACGGCTTTTCCCAACCGACAGGTGATTTCTATGTCAGGCGATGGCGGACTTTCTATGCTGATGGGGGAATTGCTCACGCTTCGGCAGCTGAAGGCGCCGGTGAAAATCATCGTCTATCAGAATGACGCCTTGAGTTTCGTGGAACTCGAAATGAAGGCTGCGGGAATCCTCAGCTTTGGTACGGATCTCGAGAACCCGGATTTTGCGAAGCTGGCTGATGCATGCGGCATTTTCGGTCGGAACGTTGAAGATCCGGGAGAACTGGAGCCGGTTCTGCGCGCCGCGTTCGACCATCCTGGCCCTGCATTAGTCAGCGTCAAAGTGGCCAAGCACGAGCTTTCTTTTCCGCCAACGATCGATTTTGAAGAAGCCAAGGGATTCGGAATCTACATGATCAAAGCCATGCTGAGCGGCAGAGGCGATGAAGTTCTGGATCTCGCAGCCACGAATTTGAGAGCGTTTCTTTAGGATGAAATTGCGCGGACGCGTGAAGTATGCGAGAACCTCAACCGTCGAGCCGACGAAAAATAAAACAAGACCGGCGGTCCTCGATGTTCCTGGATTTGCGCAGTTCAGGGACCGGGCAATGAAGTTTGGAACCCCAAACGGGAGCCGGATCCAACCGTACAGTCACTGTTGGCGGCAATCTGTCTGAAGGCCTCATCGGCCAAGTAATTTAGTTAGGCGCGACAGAGATCGACACGGCATCCCTGAAATGTAAGTCCTTCAGTGATGCACAATCGCCTGGCACCACCTCGGTATTGGGTTCGAAGCCCCAACCGTGCGCTACTCAATCAGACGGACAGGACATCAGGCCCGTCCGCTGGATATTCTCATTGATTCCGTCGTCGATACCGGACGCGCCACCGCCCTCGGATCAGGCTTTGAGGGTAACAAGGCCCCCGAGAGCCGGGTCCGAGAAGCTGTCCCTTCCGGTTTCGACGTGACCCGCCAACCGGTGCTGGAAAGTAGGATCTCCTGCGACCGTGACGACAAGGTCGTGTCAGCCATAGAATTGATCCAGCGACAACTCGCCTTCAAACGTATCCCAAAATACATTCGCATAAACGACGGAACGGTACTATCGGATGCAAGCAGAAGCTTAAAGTAGCGGCTAATGATCGATTTGTGGTCTCAGTCGCAGACGATGCGGTCTAGAAGTTAGGAATTCGGAAAATTCGCGATTGCGCGATGTTGGCGATAACGTCCTTTAGCATTCACTATCCTGAAGCCGGGAGCACCGCAAGAAAAATAGTTAATTGGACCGCTAAATGTCAGTGCCAATTTGTTGTTATTTTGCGCGTTATTTGTCACTCGGCCTTGACGAGCATCTGTCATTTGAGGACGGGTGGTCCTCGCGGAACAGTGCAGAGGGCGACAAACGGCGAGCAAACAACTGTGACATTTACCGATCAAGATTGCAGCTTGACAAGCGTATATGCACGTCGGTATATATGTACGTATATGCATTCAAGCGTCCTTCAAACTCTGGCCGACCCCATGCGTCTGCGCATCGTCGAGACACTTCGAGGTGGCGAGTGCGCGGTTAATGATCTTGTCGATAAAGTTGAGATCCACCAGTCGGGAGTCTCGAGGCATCTGCGCATACTGCACGAGGCGGGTTTCGTCAAAGTCCGTCCCGAAGGCCAGAAGCGCCTGTACTCGCTTCGCCCGGAGCCCTTTCATGAACTCGACGCGTGGGTCGCCCGTTATCGAAGCTTCTGGGAGGCGCGCCTCGACAAATTCGCTGACGCTCTAGTCCGAAAACAGAAGCCGCGCCCAACTAGACGGAGGGAGATTTCCAAGTGATGAAGAACAAGACAAGACGGAGGATAACTATCGAGCGGACCTACAAGGCGTCCGTCGAAGACGTGTGGGATCTCTGGACTACGAAGGAGGGCATCGAATCCTGGTGGGGACCAGATGGATTCACGACGAAGGTTCTGAAGCTCGACCTCCGCGCAGGTGGGGAGTTGCTCTACGCAATGACTGCGACTGCCCCCGCGCAGGCGCAATTCATGAAGAACGCGGGGATGCCTCTGACGACCCAGGGGCGAATCAGTTATACGGAGGTGGTCACTCAGAGGCAGCTCGCGTACATACACCTGGCCGATTTCATTCCGGGCGTTCAGCCCTATGATGTCGCGACCCTGGTGGAGTTTCACTCGACCGGGCAGAGTGTGCACATGGTTCTGACATTCGATGCCATGCACGACGAGGAGTGGACGCGAAGAGCGGTCATGGGCCAGGAGAGCCAGCTCGGCAAACTGGAGCAGGTTATCGCCGGCAAACCATCATGACCGAAACGCAGCATCCGCCCCGTATCGCGCGAAGCATTGTCGCCCTGCTGGCGGGCATCTTCGCGGGCGTCATTCTCACCGTTGTCACCGACATCGTGCTGCATGTAACCGGCGTCTTTCCCCCGTGGGCCGGCCGACGGAAGACGCGCTGCTCCTGCTTGCGACGGTCTATCGAATTCCCTTCAACATCGCGGGGAGCTACGTTGTGGCACGGCTCGCGCCGGATTGGCCCACGCAACACGCTTTGGTAAGCGGCGTTGTGGGCGTTGTCGCTGGCACCTTGGGAGCGGTCACGACATCGGACAAAGGGCTTGGCTCACACTGGTATCCACTCGCTCTCATCGCACTTGCGATGCCTTGCGCCCGGGCCGACGGGAGAGTCCGCGTGATGCAGTTGGGCGAACGGATTGACGGCTGAGGGCATGTTGCTGTCCTCCCCCCAACCCTGTGTCGCTGCAGGACGCGCCTCAATAGATGAGCTTTAAAGAAAACTGAATTTGCCGTGAAGTTCCGGCGGTCTTGCTGATCATCCCAAACCCTGTGCCCTCGATGATGTTCGCAGGTAGTCCCATGTTGACGATGTTAAACAGATTAAATAACTCTGCGCGGAATTGCAGATCCGCTCGCTCCAAACCGCTTTCTCGATGGCCAATCGGAGTCGTCTTGACAAGCGCAAAATCGAAATCGTAATATGCCGGGCCGCGAAAGGTATTACGGCCGAGCGTTCCAAAGCGCCCGGAGTTTGGTCCAGTTCCACCTGCAATCCCGATGGGAATGGCAAAGAAGCTTGCGTTGTTCGCGCCCCGCCCAAAATAATCGTCGCGCGGTCGGGTTGAACTGCCGGCGCTCGATAGGTCCGGTAACCCAATCTGGTCCGGCCGGTCCGCGCCAATCGTTCCCGCGCCCGTCTGCTGGATACCCGAATAAACCGTAAACGGCGAACCACTCGTGATCGACGAGATGCTCAGCAATTCCCAGCCCTTCGTCAACAGGTGGGTTCGATCCGACTGAAGTCCCAAATGCTCAAAATGCAAATCCTGGGCCGCGCTCAACGTGAAGGCGTGCGTCACGTCAAAGCTTGAGGGCCCTCTTTCCGCTCGCGTATCGAACGGGTTTTGCGGACTAAACAACGTCGCGGCGCCGGTGGATCCTGTTCCTCCGATAATGCCGCTGACATCATCCAGCGATTTGCCCCAGGTGTAACCGGCTTGCAATGACGGTCCGCCGTGCCCAACATTTCCCGACAATGAGGTCTGCAAGGCGTTGTACGACGAGTGCGATGTCGCTGTCATCACAGACTCGAATCCGAAACCACCTGTCACCGCGCCGCTACCGTCGAAGTCTGTAAACCGCGCAAATTCCGAACCCGCTCCGGGATACGCGTTTGGATATGACATTCTCGGAAGTCGAAATGCCGATGTTCCAACATACGCGACATCGGCCGTGAGGCCGCCGAAAACCCGTTCCAGCCCCAATGTCCAAGTCTGCAAGTAGCCATTGCCGAAGCGCCGGTCGATCCCGGCCAGACTCAGTAGCGAGAGCTGATGACTCGGCGCCAGCGCCGCCAAATCCTGCTGGTATCGATTTACGTCCATCACCGTGTTCGCCGGGACGTTTTTCGGATTGCCACTGACCAGCACGTTCACACCCGCTGTGTTGTAGACCGGTGGCAACTCGTCCGGTGTGATTTGGAATCCGTAGGAAATCTCCCCGTTTTGCGCTGCATTGACGCGCGGATAAACAACGTAAGGCGTTGACCCTGTCAGAAGATTGTCCTGCCAGATATTAGGCGGAATCACTGTGATGGCCCCGCCCATGTGCACATGCACGGCGTGGGGCGCGTTCCAGTCCACCTGAACACGCGGCCCCCAACCGTTCCAATCGGTTTGATAAGTAGGCTGCGGATTGATCAAGTATTCCTGCCCAACGCCCGCAGGTGGGAACGAATTCAGAAAGCTCGACGTTCGGTGCGCCCGCTCCGAAATCGGCGTATAGAACTCATATCGCAGCCCATATTCGAGCGTCCATTCCGGATTGATTTTCCACGTATCCTCGATGTAAGCGTTCACGTCATTCCGGTTGATCGCCGCGGGCCCAATGTGCGCGCCATTCGATGCGTAGGGCGGCGCCACCGCGATCGTGTATGCGTACGGAAAACCTAGCAACAGACTGCTCAAAGTGTCCGGCAGAGGCTGGCCAGGCTGAACGTCGTGCCGTCCACTCGCAGAAGGGATGAAAACGGGCGAATAAACCGTTCCGCCGCCAAAATCGTATTCCCCGTTCGGGCTGATGCCAAAGTATGTCGTGTCGCGATTGAGGCGTGCTTCTGTACCCCACTTCACCGCGTGTCGCGCTGTCGTCCAGGCAAAATTCAATTGTAACTGGAACAAATTCCCGAACGCTGAAATCACGGAGCCCGCCGCGCTGTTGTACGCCTCATACAGGCCATCGTTGAACTTGAGGGCCGGATCGGTGTGGTTCGGGGTCACAAACGAAGGCGTCGTCCGTGTAAAACTCAACGATGTCGACCAGAGAAAGCGCGGTGACGCGGTGCGCGTGTAAGTGATGACCCCGTTTCGCTGCCGATCCACGTACTGCACGCCAAAGCTCGGATCGAGCAGCGTTTGATCCGGATTTGTTGTCGGTCCCGTCAGATTGTCGTAATTGAATCGACCAAACAATTGTCCTTTTGCGCCAACTTTCTGATCGATGCGGATAGAAAACTGATCCGTGTCCGTGTTCACGTTTGAAGGCGCAGCATAGGTTCGCGCACCATACGCGCCGGTTGGGTTGTTGGGGAGTGGATAGCGGGCCAGCACCGCAGCAATTGCCGGATTCACCGGTACCTGCAGCGTGTCCGTGCTGCCGTCCGGGTACTTCACGATGTCCTGACCCGCTCGCTCGGCTGCGGTTGGTACAGCCAAAACCTGGGTCGTTCCCAGCACCTGCCTGAATCCCTGATACTGCACAAAATAGAACGTGCGGTCTCGGCCGTCATACAGATGCGGCAACACGACCGGCCCGCCATTCGTAAATCCGAACTCATTTCTACGGAATGGAGGAATTCTGCCCGGCTCCGCAATCGATGGGTGATCGAAATAATTCCGCGCATCGAGGGCAGAGTTCCTTAAAAACTCGAAGAATGACCCGTGAAAACCGCTTTTCCCGGACCGTGTCACGATGTTGGTGAAACCTGCCGCGCCGCGCCCGATGTCAGCCGGCATCCAGCCTGAGCTTGACTGCAACTCCTGAATCGCATCTACGTTGAAATTCGTGAACGTGCTCCCACCCATCTCTGGATCACTGACATCCGCATCGTCCATCGCGAAGACGGCCTCAACGCCGCGCTGTCCGTTGATGGCAAACTGCTGGGTAAAATTCGTCTGCCCGTTCACGTCGGTCATAGTGCCCGCTGCTAACAACAACAGCGTGCTGAAGTCGCGTCCATTCAACGGCAACTCATTTACCTT
>Ga0210394_10000382_pt1 | contig 97294 bp, 84 predicted proteins | sample IncBWC12MmetaG_FD_160121 | JGI IMG/M metagenome (GOLD analysis project Ga0210394, IMG submission 160121) | Forest soil microbial communities from Barre Woods Harvard Forest LTER site, Petersham, Massachusetts, United States - Inc-BW-C-12-M | ecosystem: Environmental > Terrestrial > Soil >...
AATGATTGACCAGTGCCGCGCTAACGCCAACGCGACAGCTTCGTCAGGCACGGGCCCGGACAGGATGAAATGGTTGTTTCCATGGACTAAAATGCCGACCATTGGTTTTCAACCCTCCAAGCGCGGATCGGAAACTGGGTAGCCAATCGCAAAATGGTAGACGACTTGTCCGAGCTCGGGGGACAAGTTCAGATATCGATTCACGCGCTCGTCAAAAAACGCTCCGATGCCGGTTGCTCGCAGGCCCAACGCCTCGGCGGCAAGATACATTCGTTGACCAATGGCGCCCGCTTCGAAATGCACGTAGCGATATCCGCGATCGCCGTGGCTGCGAGACGCATTCTCAAAATCGCCGATCATGGAGACCGCCACACAAGCGTTACCCGCCAGCTCTTGTCCCAGACTGAGAGCTGCCGCGGCTACGCGTTGGTCTCCTTCCTTGATGCTTTCCAACTCTGTGTGCTCCGGCCAGTAGCGGTACACTCCCGGCTTCAAGCCGTCGACGCGGTGAACGTAAAGATACAGTTGGACCATAGGAGCGGTAGCGAAATCGGCGAAGAGACGTCCCTGTGCGGCGGTGAGGAGTGTTGCAAGTTGCGAGAGCGAAATCGATTCTTCACCACCCCTGAAGTCGAGAGCAGAACGCCGGGCACGAACGACATCGCCGAAGCTACGGCTCGTGGAAGAGTAGGGCGACAGGCTGATTTCCCCGCGCCCGGGTGGCTTTGCCTGGGCGAGAACGGGGGCGGCGGTTTGCACAGTGAGCTTTGTTGCGGCGTGAATTCGCTCAATCAATGGATAAGCTACTTGCTCCTCTGACAATCGGTTGGGCTGACCTCTGAACAAAATTGTCTCGACTGGTTCCAGCGGCCTCACGGGAATGGATGGGCCCTGGAGCTCGACGATAAGCATCGGCCACTCATCCTCATTCAGGAGACACCGTTCCGCACCTCTGTCATCCGGAAACTGGCCAAACGCAAAACTTTCGCATCCGATCGATCGAGCAGCAAGAGCGAGCGCCTGCCAGGCATGCCCGACATCGTGCAAGCAGTACCGATAGGCTCGATCCCGGTATTTCCAGGCTTCGCGCCAGGCAACGCTCGTCAGGATGAAAATGAGCGGGGCAGAGGTACCGATCAACTTCCCACCCCAATCTCCGATGGCGCGTTGTTCTACCATGTGGGATGAGGGACGGTAATGATAGAGGCCATCGGGCCAGCCGACCAATCCTTGCGCGCAAAAGTGAAATTCGGTGGGATGGAGATTGCCGGAGGAAGGATTTACGCGCAGAGAGTAGACGGCTCCAGTGGACGAGACTCGCTTGGACGCGCTAATCGAAGCGGAATAAAACATCAGCTGCGAGAGGAATTCCGCACCGTCCCGAGCTAAGGTATTTCCTGTTTTGCCTTCGAGTACTGCGAGAGCTGAGATCTGTGGAACTGGTGGGTCGGCAGGCAAGTCCAGGACGGGGACGCCCTCATAGTGTCGAAATGGATTGGGCATATTGGCCCAATCAAGATAGTGCTGATTTCGCCGCAGCGATTCGACGCTGTGTTTCGTCAGTTCATGGTACTCGCGCCAGCTCATGTGGGTTGAATCCTGAGAATACTGTACCGGCAATTCAGGGGTCCGGGAATTGTCTGCGGAAGGAAACTATGTTCAGCGGGCTAGTTGAAATGTTCCGGTCCGGATAGATATCGATAAATCCACTTCCCACCACCTATCTCAAAACGAGATAGCTAGTGATAATCCCTGTTCGCAACACGTATCGGGGCGTCAGTGTCCAGTGAGCGCGTCTATCGGGACTAAAGCCTTGAACCCAGGATGTGCCCCAATTCAAATTTGGCTGACTCAAATCCGTTCGCATGGTCTACTAGTTTTCTGAAATTGACTTCGACCATGCTCACTGTCCTAGCGATTGCAAACTACCGTTCATTGCGGAAGCTGACTGTTCCTCTAGAACGGCTTAACGTAATCACCGGGCCCAATGGAAGCGGAAAATCGAGCCTTTATCGCGCGCTCAAGCTGCTTGCCGAGACCGCACAAGGTCGGGTGGTTCACTCCTTAGCGCGCGAGGGCGGTCTGAAATCAACTCTATGGGCCGGACCCGAGTCTTTATCGCGCGCTGTGCGGCGCGGCGATTACCCCGTCCAAGGGACCAGGCGTGAACGTCCCGTCAACCTACGACTTGGGTTCGCAAGATCGGACTTCGGATATCTAATTGATCTCGGCTTACCTCCCCAGGAGAAAGGGAGTACATCAGCATTCAGTCTCGATCCTGAAATAAAGCGCGAATGCATTTGGCACGGCCCGTTGTTTCGGCCTGCGACGACTCTGGTGGACCGCAAGGGTCCGCTTGTTCGCATTCGCACAAAGGATGGAGAATGGGGTCCTGTTACGGACAATCTATTCGCGTTCGACAGCATGATGACGCACGTAGCCGATCCTCGAAATGCGCCAGAGATGTTGGTACTGCGGGAATCAATTCGTGCGTGGCGCTTTTATGACCATTTCAGAACGGATGCGGACGCACCGGCGCGCTCGCCTCAGATTGGCACACACACTCCGATACTCGGTAACGACGGGGCCGACCTTGCTGCGGCTGTTCAAACTATTCGCGAAATCGGCGACGAGGAAACACTCGATGCAGCCGTGGAGGATGCCTTTCCTGGCAGCACGCTGTCCGTCGTCAATAACTCGGGACGATTCGCAGTAATTATGGAGCAACATGGATTGCTGAGACCTCTTAGTTCAGCAGAACTATCTGACGGCACACTACGATACCTCCTGTGGATTGCCGCCCTCTTAACACCCAGACCTCCTGCATTGATGGTTTTAAACGAGCCGGAGACAAGCTTGCATCCGGACCTACTCCCCGCTCTCGCGCGACTGATAGCACAAGCAGCGAAGCGGTCGCAAATTGTTGTGGTCACTCATGCATCTCGGTTAATCGCTGCACTTACCGAGCAAGCAGGCTGTCATTCAATCACGCTCGAAAAGAAACTCGGCGAAACAAGAATTGCCGGGATCAAGGAATTGGACCTCCCAACTTGGAACTGGCCAGAGCGATAAGCAGCAGCTAGCTCCCGATGGAGTAGTCGGAAATCACGTTCGACCGAAAGCTTGATTGTCCGGTCCGGATAGGTGTTGATAAATCCTCTTCTCACCATCTATCTCAAAACGAGATAGCTGGTGATGAACCCTGTTCGCGACTAAGTCGAACTGTCAAGGCTTCGGACACGGACCCGAGATCTCTTCTCGACACGTAATATAACCATGATCGTATCTCCTATCCCTGCCGGGTATTGTGGATTCGCGCGTTCCGGTTTTGATGTCCTATTCGAAACGGAGAGCATCGACGAGATTCAATTGGGCCGCTCGACGGGCCGGATAAATGCCCGAAGCGATCCCGACAAATAGAGAAGAACCCAGTGCCAACACAACTCCAGCCGGCAGGATTGGGACGTTCCATCCGACGATTCTGCCAGCCACAAGCGACAGAGTGATCCCTGCGGCCACCCCGATAAAACCACCGGCAAGACTCAAGATCGAAGATTCCATTAAGAACTGAGTCAGGATGGATCTCTGCCGAGCGCCAACGGCGCGGCGAATTCCTATCTCGCGCGTTCGTTCTGTTACGGCAACGAGCATGATGTTCATGATCCCGATTCCGCCAACGAAGAGCGACACCGCTGCGAGCGCTGTCAATAGCACCGTAACGATGGAGGACACAGAGTCGGAAGTTTGCAGCAATTCAAGTTGTGTCTTGATCTCGAACGAATTACCCGGATGCCGGGCGTCGAGCAGGCCCTCGACCTGCCGGACGACCTCGGGAATCTGGTTGCTGTCGCGCGCCGTGATAGCGATCAGTCGCAAGTCGGTTGTGCCAAGAAGTCTTTTCTGCAATGCGGAAAGAGGAATGAATATTCGGTCGTCTGTGCTCATTCCGGGGCCGAGGCCGGGACTGTCACCCTTGGAACTCAGGACTCCAACGACCTCGAAATCCACACCCGAGATAAGGATTCTCTTCCCGAGAGGGTCCTGATCTTGGAACAGGTACTGTTCGACCGTAGCGCCGAGAACGGCGACTTTTGCTGCCGTTAGGTCATCGCGGTCTGTAATGAAGCGACCGTTCTCCATCTGTGCAATGCGCACGCGGGCATAGGAAGAGGTCACTCCCATAACGAAATTGCTGGCCAGTTGGTTCGACGCGAAGCTGACGCCGAGCCGAGTCTCCTGCTGCGGAGAAACTTCGACCACAGAAGGGCAGTGCTCCAAGATCGCGCGAGCGTCAGTCAAATACAAAGGAATCGGCTGACGACCGACACTCGGCGGAGGTCCCGAATTGACCGCGATCAGGTTCGAACCGAGAGAGGCAATTTGGTTTTCGATGGCGAGTCGCGCTCCGGCGCCAATGCCGAGAGTGACCATCACCGTGAGAACGCCCACGATGATGCCCAGCATCGTCAGCAGCGCTCGCATCCTGTGTTTGTTGAGACTATCGAATGATTCGGAGAAATGGTCGAATGGACGCATGCGGTTGCCCTTCAAGGATTAAATAGCCGCTGTAGGAAGCCTTTCGGCCTTGGCCCGGGTATGGTTGAGCTTTTCTGATCTGAGGAGCGAGTGGTTCTTTCAAATTGAAGGTCGGACGGATCGGGGTTTGGCTTGAATGCGGTCTCGATTGGATTCATGGTATCGGTGCGCGCGGCAGCGAAACTCGCATCCAATGCGACCCAATCACCTGGTTCAATGCCATGCCTTACTGCGTCAGCAGATGAAGTCTCCGCGAGGCACTGAACCACCCTCCTTTTAGCGACTGCGTCACTCGACAAGTTGCTCCCGCGTACCCTATCGCTCCTTTGTGGCGTAGTTGTCAGTCCGTTCTCGCGGTGTAGGACAAAGACAGACGAGCTTCCGTTCTCGCGCAAGATTGCGGTTGGCGGGACAAGCACGACGTTCTTCGCGACCGTACGAAACAGCATGACATTTGCGGGCATGCCGATCCGGAATCGTCGGTCCGGTTGAGGGACGGTGATAACGACACGATAGGTCGTGACCCCATTTGTGACCGTCGGCTGAAGTGCAATGGTGCGAACGATGCCGGAGAAGACTCGGGGTTGGAAGGCATCTATGCTGAACTTGGCTTCCTGGCCTGTTAAGACTCCGCCCATGTCCACGGCATTCACATCCGCATCCATCTCCAGGTCTCCCTCTTGTGCGATAGTCATTAGAGTGTTTGTTGGTTTGGAAATCGCGGCATTCGGTCCCAAGCCAGCGACGGCAGTTGCCGAGCCAAGCATCTCTCCTACGTGTACGTAGAGAGCAATCACGATTCCCTTGATTGGTGATCGAAGACTCGCGCGCTTAATTTGTTCCTCGGCTTGAGCGACTGCTCCTTCGTCTGCTTTTGTCAGGTGTAGAAGCCCTTCATAGTTGGCGCGCGTACTGTCCAAATCAGCTTGCGCCAGCACTTGCGCTGCTGCGAGGGCATCCGAACGCTTAAGGGAAGCCTGTGCCAGCAGAAGACTGGCCTGATCTTTCTGGAGCGTCTGCCGGGCCTGGGCCAGGGGTGGTTCAAGGAGGCTCAGATCCATCGTCGCAACCGTCTCACCTGCTGCGACGTGGTCTCCTTCCTTCACAAACAGTCCAGCAATGAGGCTCTGCGTGTCGTATTTAATGTCCACGGTTCGCCGCGCTTCGACTGTACCTGTCGCCGTTACAGCCGAAAGCAGATCGCCCTGTTGCGCTTGCACGATGGCGACATCCGTTACCGCTGAATCCGGATGCCAGAAGCGCCAGGAACCGAGCGCAACCACGGGGAAAAGCGACAGTGCGAGCGCCATGCGACGCAGCGTCATGGAACAAACTCCAGTCTTCATAGATTGGGGGATAGGTCACTCCGCAGGTCGTTCAGCATCTGAGCGAACTGCGCGCGGTCCAGTTCTCCGCGTGCGTAACGCTCTCGAAGGATTTGCTCAGCGCATGAATTGCCCCGGAGCTTGTTGTCAGGGCTGCGAGCTTTACGGATCGTCCCGAAGAGCCAGATCAGGCCAACCGCAACCAAGCAGAGAACAGCCAGCACGCCGACAGGTTGATCAAAAGGCGGGCCTAGGCCGGGCAGCAACGGGCCAGGACCAACCACTGCACCCAGAATGACCAAGAGGACGAGCCCTCCGAGAATGAGAAGCAATTTATTTTGTTTCACGGTCCGCGCTCCTTTCGATGCCACGCGATGTTTTCCGAGCCAAGCATCTCAGACAGAAACTCTCTATTGCCCGTTGTGTCTGAGGTCCTCCATCATTTGTTGAAACTGGTCCCGATTGAGTTCACCGCGCGCGTACCGCTCACGGACGATCTCATCGGCTGGTAAGTTTCCAGTTACTCTTGGAGACGCATGGCTCGATTGCACCTTGAGGTTCTGCAGCATCTCGAGATACTGCGCCCGATCAATCTCGCCACGGGCGTACCGTTCTCTAAGAATTCCCTCGGCGGATGAAGCAGTCCTCGCTGGCGCGGCGCTGGGTGCTGCTTGAACTTGAGCAGCCGGTTGCGGATTCACATTCTTCTTGTACAGGTGCACACCGCCGATGAACGCTCCGATCAGCAGTACCAAGGTTACGATCGCGTCCAATAAGGGCCCTAATCCTAGAGGCATGGGTCGGCTCCTTTCTGATAATTCCGAAAACATTGAGTCCGGGTAGCAAGCGGGAACGCAAGCTGAATGCATCTCAGAATCGTGCCGGCTAGAAAGCCGACGAACGGCAAAAATACCGGTTCTGAAAAAACGATCCGAAGCATTTTGTGAGAGTCCGTCCAATTTGCTTGAAGTTGTTTCATGGCTCTTCCCTCTAACGCGGCGGCGGGGGCTGAGCCGCGATTGAAATGGAATTGCCCGTCGTGCGGTTCGTTATGATCTCCGCCCCGAGCAGTGCATTACCCGCAGGCCCTTGGCGGACCCATCCGCGCACTCGGATGCGGCTGCCTGCCTGCACCAGTTCAGTGACTTGGCTGCTCTGCTCGGGCGGAAAGTAAACCACGGTGCCTTGGTCCAAAATTAGACCATTCACGTCACCTGCCGGGCCGTAGTTGAAGCTTCGAACCACACCTGTGATCGTGGTATTTGCGGCGGAAGTTGAGGACACAGACCCCGGCACGGGAGCCACCGGCGCAGGAATGGGTGCAGGCGGAACGGGAGACGGTGCGGATGCCGCGTTCTGGTCCGCCGGAATCGGTGGCGGTGCTCCCGGCCCTGGTGGTGGCGGAGGGGACTGGAAACTCAGTGCGTTTCTGTTATTCAGATTCATGATCGTCGTGGCATCCACGTGCGTGTCGCCTAGCGGGCCCGTATGAATCCATCCCGTCGCCTGTATCCGCGCTCCCACGGGAGCGAGAGAGTTGAGTTGATTCGCTTGGTCCGGTGGCACGTGAATTTCAGTACCTTGATCCAAGATGACTCCGTTGATGTCTCCCGCGGGTCCGTAACTAGCACTCCGAACGATTCCCTGAACTGTCGTCGTGGCTGGTGGTGGAGCAGGTGGTCCTGGAGGTTCCCAGGCTCGTCTAGCTGGACGCTGCCCAGGGGGAGGTGGTGGTGGGTTCCAGTAACCTGCTCCGCCCGGGGGCGGTGGAAGAGGCGCTTGCGTGACAGCCTGAGGCGCAGCTGACGTCAGCGGCATCGCCGGTGGTGCGGGTCGGCAACTCGCTGTGACAGTTCCAAAAGTCATGGTGCCTGCAACGAGTAAAATCGTTTTTAAATTCATCGAATTCGACCTCCCAACAGAAACAACCGTGCTCGAGAAATGCAACTGGCTCTCCAATCCGCCATTGCTGCGAAGAGTCCCGCGAATTGGAGTGTTTTGAGGAAGCTGCGAACGGACCCACCGCGTTGTGTGTGAAGGCGATGTCATCCTTCTTGGGCGGAAAGCGAACAACAACTGTGCGGAGAGCGGACAGCGAGCCAGGCACATGGCACAGATTTCTCACGACTTGCGTTGGCGAGTGCCGTGCACAAGAGATCCAAGTGCGAAGCGCTGCAGGAACTACACTTTCCATGATCGATTCAATCCAAAGGAAGCGGCGGAGTCTGCGATCACTCGAATGGCTGAACTTTTTCCTGGCCGATGTACAAACTGGCCTGGGTCCATTCTTGGCGGCCTATCTTGCTTCGAGCGGATGGAATCCAGGCCGTGTTGGTTATGCCCTGACTTTCGGCGGTTTGGTCGCCGTCGCGATGCAAACTCCGGCGGGAGCGGTGATCGATGCAGTGCATCGCAAGCGGGCATTGCTTTGGGTGAGCCTCGGCGTTTTGGTTGCGGGGGCGTTCCTCCTTATGGGGCATCTCAGCCCGATCACGGTTTATTCCGCACAGTTTCTAATCGGTGCCTCAGGACCTTTTCTCGGACCCACAGTTGCAGCGATTACACTCGGAATTGTTGGGGCCACTGCTTTTGACAAGCAGTTTGGGAAGAATCAGGCATTCAATTCCGCCGGAAACGTTTTCACCGCACTGCTCGTCGCCTATGTCAGCTACAAATTTGGTTACCGCGCCATCTTCGTGATTGCGGCATTGCTCGCCATTCCAGCAGCCTTGTCTCTCTTCGCCATTGATCCCAAGCAAATCGACTACGCCCGAGCGCGAGGAGCAGCCGAAGAGAAAGGCCAGACGAAGGCCGAGGGATTATCTTCCCTCCTCGAAGACCGTGTTCTTCTTTACTTTCTGGCCACCGCCTTTCTTTTTCACTTAGCGAATGCTGCGATGTTGCCACAACTGGGAGAGATGTTATCGAAGGGCAGCCCGAAAGCCGCTGCGCCGTTCATGTCCGCTTGCATTATCGTGACGCAGCTTGTGATAGCGCTTACTGCGGTGTGGATTGGGAAACGGGCTGCAACGAAGGGACGAAAACCACTTTTGCTCCTCGGCTTCGGTGTCCTCCCCATACGCGGAGTTCTTTACACCCTTACACATGCTGCGGCAGCGCTCATTGCGATTCAGACGCTCGACGGCGTGGCGAACGCCATATTCGGTATTGTTTCGATCCTGGTCGTCAAAGACAGAACGCAAGGGACAGGCCGCTTCAACCTAGCCGCGGGATCGCTTGCGACGATGGTTGGCATCGGGGCTGCCGCCAGCACGACAATCGGCGGTGTGTTGATTCAGCGCCTCGGGTACCGAGCGTCTTTTCTGGGACTGGCGGGAATCGCGTTACTCGCTTTTGCATTGCTCTGGTTCGCAGTCCCTGAAACCCTCTCTGATCCCACCGCCAGCTCAACATCCGGTCCCGAAATCAAATCCACAATAAAAAAGGAAGCTTTTGCGCGATGACATTCATACGAACAGATCTCCACGTGCCCAACCCAGCCGATCAAACCGGTATCGTTTCATGGATTCATTTCGGCGATCTGCACATGACCACACGGCAAGAACAGAATTACCGTGACTTTTTCTCGCTAGTGGAAGAGGTGAACCATGTGATGGCCGATTCACTGAACTTCGCTTATCTACCCGGGGATAACGCGGATCATGGAATGGCTGAGGAATATGCACTCGTGCGCGAAGGTCTCAATCGGCTCCAGTTGCCGTGGTTTCCGATTGTGGGAGATCACGACGTTCATCCAAAAAAACACGACAATTTTCTGCAGTTCATGATGCCGGAGCCTTTCTACCGGTTTGAAGTCGGCTCCTACCGTTTCTTTGCGCTCGATGCCTTCGTCTCGGACGACCCGAACGTGTTCGATATCTCAACCGAGCAACTGAACTGGTTGCAGAAGGAGCTCGAAGGCACCAGCGCCATTCACAAGCGCAGCGTATTGTTTCTCCACTGCTACCCAAGTGAGCTGGGCACCTCCTCTTCCCCCCTTCGCTACCTCATCAAGAGATACGGCGTGCTGCTCGTCGACATGGGGCACACGCACTACAACGAGATCGCTAACGATGGGCGAACCTTGTACACGGCCACGCGCTCGACGGGACAAATCGAAGAAGGACCCGTCGGATTCTCTATCACCAATGTCGACAATGGTGTCGTGAGTTGGCGCTTCAAGCCTCTTGGGGAATGGCCATTCGTCATGATCACAGCACCCGTGGACGAGAGACTAATAACAGACCGTGAGCCTCCGTTTCGCGTGGGAGGCAGGAGCATGACGGTCCGCGTTAAGGCGTGGAGCGATCGAAAGTTGCTCCGAGGTCTTGCCACAATCGCTGACCGCAAAGTCGATCTTGAACGAGTGGCAGATTCGGCGTTATGGCAGGCGGATCTCGACGTTCATCAACTTTCGAGAGGAGTCTATCCGCTGACGGCCCACCTCACCGATGAAGCCGGAAAGTCGGGCGAGGATGTCATCCGAGTGGCGGTGAATTCTTCAGAGCACTACAGAACAGCGATCCGACCGGGCTGCGACAAGGAAAACGTGGTCGGGGCGTGGCCCGAACACGGAATCCTGGGCACCCAGCTTGGTCCGAACAAGAACGGAAGAACGTGGTAAATGATATCCCCGGCGCTTGCGCATGTTCTGCTCTTGCTTATCGTAGGTGTCAGCATCGTGCTGATGCTGATTCGTCCGCGCAATATTCCAGAAGTGTACTGGATTGGTGGAGGCGTCCTCCTATTGCTCCTCCTCCGGCTGGTGCCCTTGCAGCTTGCGGGTCGAGCCGTCGCGAAAGGATTAGATGTCTGCCTTTTCCTCACGGGCATGATGCTAGTCTCTGAACTCGCTCGCGAGCATGGAGTCTTCGATTGGCTCTCGTCGGTCGCCGTGCGGGGCGCGAACGGCTCTTACGCAAGACTATTCGCGCTGGTCTACGCCGTCGGAACCCTCGTGACGATCTTCATGTCAAACGATGCGACGGCCGTGGTCCTGACACCTGCAATACTGACAGCGGTGCGCAAGGCTAGGGTCGAGCCCCTTCCCTACCTTTTCGTTTGCGCTTTTATCGCGAATGCAGCGTCGTTTGTCCTGCCGATTTCCAATCCGGCAAACCTGGTTGTCTTCCACAACGGAATGCCCCCCTTAGGACGATGGCTGCTGTCGTTCGGTGTTCCGTCCCTCTTGTCCATTGTTTCGACATTCCTCGTGATGCGTTGGATCTTCCGGAGGGATCTCCGCGCCAACATCGAATGCAAGGTGGAAGCTGAGCCACTGAAGGATGAAGGCAAGTGGGTGCTGGCAGGATTGGCCGCCATGGTGGTCGTCCTGCTAACGGCGTCATCTCTAGGTAGGGATTTGGGTCTGCCGACGTGCCTGGCGGCTCTGGCAATCACCGCCGCCGTCTCGATCAAGTCAAGAAGCAATCCTCTACGGCTTGCTCCCGAGATCAGTTGGAGAACGCTGATCTTGGTTGCAGGGCTCTTTATCATGGTAGACGCGGTCGAGAGTATCGGTGCCCTGAACTTGACGCACGACTGGTTGGTTTGGGCGGCGAAACTCGCACCTGCGGCGGGCGCGTTGATTACTGGCTTTGCCGTAGGCGTCGCGAACAACCTGGTCAACAATCTCCCGCTCGGCCTGATAGCCGGGAGTACCCTTCATGCGACGCGCGCAAGCAATCTCGTCGCCAATGCCGTACTCATCGGCGTCGACCTTGGCCCGAACCTGTCAATTACGGGCTCGTTGGCGACGATTTTATGGCTGATCGCTTTGCGCAAAGAAAATCTGGATGTAGGTTTCTGGAGCTTTCTCAAGGTTGGCGCCGTGGCCATGCCGGTCGCTCTGTTGCTGTCAATCGGCGGGGCAATACTGATGCAAATGTGTTTTGGAACCTCGTAACTTTGTCGCTCTACTACAAACCACGCGCAAGGAGGAACAAAGTGAACGCTAGCTGGATCATTCCATTCATAATTCTAGGCGGAGCCCTGCAATCGTGCGGAGCCGCAATGAACGGTCAACTTAATAAATCCGTGGTGAACCCCTGGCTTGCTTCCGCGATATCGTTCGCGCTCATCACTTTCTTTTTCGCCGGCGCTTTCCTGGTGATGCCGCATCCTCTACCCACCTCGACAGACTTGGCCTCCATGCCATGGTGGGCGGTCTTAGGCGGATTGGTTGGAGCAGTCCAAGTCTACGCAGGACTTACTCTCGTCAACAAAGTCGGAGCAGGTCCCTTTGTGGGCTTCACTGTGACGGCTGCTCTCATAGCGTCCCTCGTGATCGATCACTTCGGATGGTTCAGGATGGATCACCACCCGCTAAACGCGTGGAGGGCTCTTGGAGGGCTCCTGTTGGTGGGTGGTGTCACACTCATCGCGAAATTCTGAACCGGTTTATCCGTGTACCTTCAACAACGCGAAGGTTGACAGCATAGTCTGAAAATTGTCCATGACCGCCAGCTTGCTTGTCTCGTGGAATTGACGGGGATACTCGTGGGAGCAGATCAAAAAACGGAATCGTTTTGCACGCGCGCCCATACCGGCTGCGAACGGATGAGGGGCATCCGCGAAGTGCGTGTGATTTGGATTTTCGCGGTATTGCTGGTCTGCATTCTGAAATTCACGTCGGCAGAACCTTTGTGGTCTCAAGGCCCGCCACCTCCTCCACCGCCGCGCGGTCGTCCGGGCTCGCCACGACTGGACGCGCGCGCGATTGATGACCATATTCAAAAAGTCCGGCGTCATCTGGAGGAGGTCAAGCCGAAGGATCAAGATTGTGAGATGTTGCTGGCCGTGGCGCGTCGCAATCTGGACAAGGCCGAAGAGAAAGCGCACGCGAACGATCTCTTCGTTGCGGACCGGCTGGTAGCTGCGTCGGATGCCTTTATACACGCCGCAGAACACCCGCTGCACGTTGAGGAAGGTCCGAAAGGTCCTCGCCCCGATGCAGAAGAAATCGCCAGTCACCTGCAACGAGTATATTTTCGTTTGCAACAGGCGGACTTTTTTGCGCGTGCGAGCGGCGACGAGAACGCGAAGCAGCTTCCGGGCCTGGCCCGAAAGTTCTACGAAAGCTCGCTACAGGCTTACGATAAGAATGACTGGCTTGGAGCGGACGATTTTGCGAAGTCAGCGGACGACACGATCCGGGGCCTAGAGAATCTGGCTCAGTCCGCTACGCCACCGCCTCCCCGTCCCAGATGAGAGTGGAGATGAACGGACATGAGTAGCTTCTTTCGGCGACGCTTGGAATTACAGTTGCTCCTGATCCTTGTTGCCGCTGTGTCGGTCGCCGCCCTCAGCGCGCTACTCATCTGGGACAGCATCCAAAATGCGGAAAACGCCGTGATCGCGGACATGAGCAGACAATTGAGCGCCGCCCTCGGCGAGCTAGGCCACCAATATTCCGACCGGGTGAATTTGGATTCAACATGGCCCACATTACCTGCTTCGACCCAAGATGTTTCCCTGCGAGCCGTTTCACAAGCGGTGTTGCGTTCGTATCCCGGTGTGGAAGGTGGGTATTACGTCGGGTCACAATTCCTCGGGTATTCTTTTCCCACCCACGACAATCCAGCCGCCAAGACCGATGTTCCCTCGGCAGAGCGGTCCGTAATCCAAGAGGTTGCAAATCAGGCAGTCTCGAACGGCAAGGCGCAGCAACTGCTCCGTGGCGGCAATGAACTTGTTCTCATTCTGGCGACCACGGTGCCACAACAGGGAGTGGTGACTTGGGCGATGCAGCGCCGTTCGCGCCAACCCGCAGGCGCGGGCCGGACGGTGCTGCTTGTTGGGCTTGTGATCGCCGCACTCCTGAGTGTCGCCGGGACGTTGCAGATGGGGATCGCGCTACGGCGCGGGGTAGCGCGGATTCAGGATGGGCTGGCATCAATGGAGAAGGATTTTGCGTATAGGCTACCCGCGGGCATCGATGAATTGGGTGAGATCAGCCGCTCGATAAACCGGATGGCTCTTGTGCGAGGAAGGCTGGAAGACGAACTCCGGCGCGAGGACCGGCTGCGGGCCATCGGACGAATGGTCGCGGGGATCGCGCATGAGATTCGCAATCCGTTGAACGGAATTCGCCTCTCCATGCAGCTCCTGGACCAGCGATTAAAACGAGGTGCCATTCACTCTAACGACCTCGCCCTGGTGATCGAGGAGGTAGACAGGATGGAGGCGCTCCTGAGTGATCTCCTCGCATTTCGAGAGACCAAAAAGGTGGTATTGAACAGCCAAGAGCTTCTTCCCGTTATCGAAAGGTGTGTTCAACTTGTCCAGCCTGGGAATGGTGGGTTGAAAAAACATATCGTCGTTGAAGTCCAGAGACACGATTTACGTGCTTGCTTCGACTCCCAGCGGCTAACGCAGGCGCTGCTTAATCTTTTATTGAATGCGGTGGAAGCAGCAGGGGACCAAGGAACCGTGCGGGTGACGGTTCTCTCCAGGCATGGGACCATCGCAGTCGAGGTTCACGACTCGGGGCCGGGGTTGAGTCCAGAGCAGCAGCAGCATCTTTTCGAAGCTTTTTACACAACGAAGCCGACTGGCACCGGCTTGGGTCTGGCAGTTTCCCGAGAACTCGCAGAAGAAATGGGTGGATCCCTGAAATACAAAAACGAACAACCGGGCGCAACCTTCGTTCTTGAACTGCCGGCGGTGCGCGATGCGTAAAGAGCGAATCCTCGTCGCTGAAGACGACCGCACGGCGCGAGTGTCGCTTGCAGGATTACTGGAAGCGGAAGGATTCGAGATTCTGACGGCAGAGAATGGCACGCAAGCCGAATCTTTGCTGTTACAGCAAAAACCGGATGTGGCGCTCCTGGACATTCGGATGCCGGGGCTAGACGGGCTGACGCTTCTGCGGCGTGCTCGGGAACACGGCTCCGATACCGCCCTCATTGTAATGACGGCTCACGGTGACAGCAATACCGCGATCGATGCGATGAAATCGGGTGCGTTTGACTATGTGCTCAAGCCCATCGATTTCCACCAGCTTCTGCCACAAATCGAACGAGCCATCGCTCATCGCCACCTCGCGAAGAAACTGAGAACACTGCGCAGCGAAGGAGTCACAGAAGGCTTTGCGCCTGCGATGGTGGGTCACAGTCCCGTCATGCAGCACGTCTACAAGCTGATCGGTCAAATCGCTGCCTCTGACACGACCGTCCTGATTCGCGGCGAATCGGGAACCGGAAAGGAACTCGTTTTGAACGCTATCCACTTCAACAGCGCACGCGCCAAAGGCCCTCTCGTCAAAGTAAATTGTGCTTCGATTCCTGACACATTGCTGGAGTCCGAGCTATTTGGACACGAGAAAGGCGCGTTCACAAATGCTGCCTCTCGGCGCATCGGTCGCTTCGAAGAAGCCAGCGGAGGCACGCTGTTCTTGGATGAAATTGGAGAACTGACCCCCGCGCTCCAATCCAAGCTTCTGCGCGCCATTCAGGAACGGACGATTGAACGACTGGGCAGTAATGCGCCGATATCCGTGGACATTCGACTGCTGACAGCGACTTCGAGGAACTTGGAGGTAGCAGTCGAGGAGGGTGACTTTCGAGAGGACTTGTATTACCGGCTGAATGTCGTAGCCATTCACCTTCCGCCGCTTAGAGACAGGCGGCAGGACATTCCCGCGCTTGTGCAACACTTCCTTCATCGGGGAGGAAGGACAGCGTCGATTACTCCGGGCGCGCTTGCCATCCTGAGTGACTACCATTGGCCTGGCAACGTACGTGAGCTCGAAAACACGATTGAACGGGCCATCGTGTTGGCGCGGGAAGGTATCGTCACCGACGCCGAAGTCGAATTGACCGCGCCACGTCAAGTAACGGGCGCTGATTGGGCCGCGCAGGCCCCGCTTGAGAATGGTTGGGAAACGAATGTCGTCGAACTAGAGAAATCACTCATAGAGCGGGCATTGCGCCAAGCGCAGGGAAACAAGAGCAAAGCCGCTGACTTGCTTGGGATCAACCGCAGGCTGCTTTATGAAAAATTGAAACAATATGAAATGTAAACTCCGGCATATTACGTCGCGATGTCCAATTCACTAACGCTTCGCAAGTTCCATGATCCAGTTGCCATAATCTCCGCGATCCCTCTCGCCGTTGTCGTGCTCGTTGGCTCGATGTTGTCGTACCGTTCGTATGCCCTCTTGCAGCAGAATACAAATCTCGTAGTTCATACCTATCAAGTCTTGGACGCAACCCGAGACTTGCTTTTGGCCGCCGAAGATGCCGAGACCGGGCAGCGCGGTTTCGTGATCACCGGGGATGACTCCTTTCTCAGCCCGTATATTCAGGCATCAGAGCGCACCATTCCAGAACGCCTGAGTGCTATGGAAACCATGCTGACGGACGACTCCTCGCAACTTGAGCGTGTAAGGATTCTCAGACAGCTGCTCGGAGAAAAGTTCGAGGAGCTGCGCCTGACGATCCAGGAACGTCGATTGCGCGGATTCGAAGCGAGCCGGATCATGGTCGAAAATCAATCGGGCAAGAAAATCATGGATGAGATCCGCGAATCGGTGTCCGAAATCGATCAAGGCGAACAAACATTACTCTCACAACGGACGCTGCAACTTAAGAGCAGCCAACGCCGGATCGTTGTTGTCGGTGTCTTCACGGCAATTCTCTCCATTGCCATGCGTCTTCTTGTGGCTGTGTGGCGGCAACGAATTCTAAAAGTCGGCCATATCGGCCCAGAAGAACCCTAGGCAGTTAAATTTGCTCTCCGTGGACGGGTACGAGCCTGTCCAATGGCAACCCGGACGACGCTTACATACTCCCACATAGTTTCGTTCAGCATCAGGACGAAAAAACCGAGCGACGAACCGAAGCAGTGAAGCGCATAGGTGAATTTCTTCGCGTCAATTGAGATGTGGCACGTCTTTTCCAGCGCGTCATGCGCGTTTAAACCGTCATTCCGATCGACCGATATGCAAGGCCACCGACGACTTCGAAATCGACTATTTCCTTGGCGTCTGGCATGAGGGTCTTTCCCTCCGGCGCAGTATACGACTTCGAATATCATCGTTATGATGTCTCAACTTAATTACCGCGTTAAGTGTTGGTACGCATGCTACATTTCCGGACGCTGAAGGTGCGAGCTTAATCGGCCATCTCGCCCGGCACAATTATCTGGACAGCGCGGTAGAGGAGAGCTTATTGGCACTCTTTCGGGAAGAAACGCGTGTACGCTCCGAGGGCCTCGCATTGTCGGGTGTTCCGCGAAGGTTCGTCTTGCGTGGACGTGTCGCCACATTAGACTCCAACGGACGCGTTATTCTCGACGGGTTTGTCTGCGTTCAAGACGATCTTATTGCATCGGTCGCTCCTGCCGACGCTGGCGTGCCTCCAGCGTTTCAGCAGTCTCCCCTCATACAGACGCGTGGAACAATCTATCCAGGATTGATCGAACTCCACAACCATCCAGCGTACAACGCCATCCCGCTGTGGAGCGTTCCGACCCGATACTTGAACCGGGGACAGTGGAGGAACGATGCTCTCTACAAGCGCCAGGTCGCAAATCCAGCCGCTCTCCTGACGCATCACCCGCAAGACATTTATCCGAAGTCGGTAGCCCGATTCGTCGAGTGCCGATCGCTGCTTGGTGGAGTGACGACAACTCAGGGGCTGACGCTATCTTCGCTCGGTGGCAGTGCTGGGTATTATCAAGGGCTCGTGCGCATTGTCGAATTCTCCTACGGCGCCAGCTGGCCAACGGCGACCGACCATATCAACGATTTCGCGTCATTTGCAGAATTCCAGCAAACCTACGGTCCCTTGATGAACCAGGCCCTCAGTCGCCTGGTCATTCACTTATGCGAAGGCACGGATCAAGCCACCCAGGCTCTCTTCTCGAACCTCGTCGACCCTAACGGCACGCCTCTCATCAGTCGCAACCTCATCCCCATTCACGGGACGGCTCTTGGGCCTGTGCAACTGGCCTCGTTGAAGCCTGCCGGTGGGCTTGTGTGGTCCCCGATGAGCAATTTTCTGCTATATGGTGCGACAACAAATGTGACCGCAGCAGTTGCAGCCGGGGTCACCGTTGCCATCGGGTGCGACTGGTCGCCCAGCGGAACCAAAAACCTTCTCGGTGAACTTAAAATCGCTAAGCTGACCAGCAACCAGCTCAACGGACTTTTTGCCGACGAGCAACTCGTTCGGATGGTCACTACCATTCCTGCCAAGATGATTGGCTGGGATTTATTCGTGAGTACAATCGAAGTCGGGAAGCAAGCGGATCTGCTCGTCCTCGGTAGAGCGGACGGAGATCCTTACACGACCTTGATCGCGGCGACGGAGAGCGATGTGGCTGCTGTTCTGATCGGTGGAAAACTACGGGCGGGGCGCGCGTCTTTGGTCGACCCAACGACGCCCGGTGTGGAGCTCATTTTTGTCGCGAATCAATCGATGGTCCTCGATCTTGTTGACGACCCAAGTCAACCCTTGGCGAACGTCACTCTGCAAGGAGCGATTGCGACTCTATCTTACGCATTGGAGCACCTACCGGACTTGGCTAAGACATTTCAGGCTGGTCACACTGAGCTCAAGGGCGCACCCAGCGGGTTCCGGATTCGACTCGAAATGGACGAGAACCTGGCGTCCGATGCGATTTCTGGCGCTGTCTCCATCGGGCCAGGCGACGTCGACCCGATGGAGCTCGACCCGATTACGGCTGTGGACGACACTACCTTCACTCAGCGTCTTAAGGAAAATCTGAACCTTCCACAATGGCTGAAGAATGCTCTTTAATAGTCGCGTCGAGCATATTCCGTTTGTGAACCCTACCCAGGGCCGATAAATATTCCGAGGGTCATGTACAACCGCCAAGAAATGCGGCGTGCGCTGGAATTGAGAGATTGGCCACGCGTACGCAAGGTGCTCGACACATGCGGCGAGCCATCGACAGATATAAATCAAACCCTGGTGGAGGACACGATCCACTCCGGCTGCTTGATTGAACAGCGACAGCAGGATAAAGAGATTGCCCGACGGGATGACCTCCTTCGTGAACTCCGGCAATGGCTTGAGCATTCCGGAGACGCCGCGAACAAGGAACGGCTCGACGAACATCTCGGGGAGGTCGGTCTCATCGAACGATGCTATACAGAGATCAGGAAAGCGCTAAGAGCATGCATCATGGCCAAGCGAACGCCTCAAGAGCAGGTTTGGGCAGCCGTCGCTCGCCTCGTCGGGGAACTCAAACATCTGCAAACACAACTGTCCGACGCACTCGCGAGCCGAAAACACAAGGGAACCGTGTGGTTCCTGGACTCCAATCCCTGGCGTCTCACAGGTCCTACGGGTAAACCCATAGACCCCGACTCAGTGGTTACCGGTGTCGCGCGCCACTTGGCTCTGACGGTCCGCATGCTGGCTTACGAAAACAATTGGTTCTCCGAAAAGACGATCGTCCTGCCGAGCAAGATCGAAGTAGATGAACAAATCATTTTCGAGTCAGGAGTGAATAGCCTCCTAGCTCACTCCTGGGGCGAAGTGGAGGATGCCAGTGAACACCTCCGCTTTTTCGGCGGCCAGGTTTCTGAGCGTCGTGATCTCTTTCGGTCCCCCGATGAAGATACGGTCCTCCAAGCTAACGCCGTTCGCTTTGACCTGGACTTTACTCTCCAGCACTGGGAAATTGTCGCGCGAAAGAGGCTCGGCCAGCTCTCGTTTCAGAACTTCATGAATTTGCGCGGCTACGCCGAACTAAAATCTCGGATTCGCAATATTCACGACGGTCCCGTCGGTCCACCGCCTAACTCATTCGTTTCAGACCACGAGATCTTGACGATCATGCTTCTCCAAATGGCCCATCATCTCTCTCAGCAGGAGCTCGCCAAGGACTATGACGGGCTAACCCTGTTGCAGTGGACACGGTGTTACTGCGTCCTTCGCTGCTACGCGGATCCGGACGGCATGAGCCCAGCGCTAGAACTGCAGGAACTCAATCTCGCGGAATTCCGAGAAACGCTCGAACGCGTTGGCATCAAGACGCAGAGAGCGCAACAGTTCATCGACTCGATAATCTTTCAAACGGGAAAACGTGACCTTTACGATGCTCCGGTATTAGCGGATGCCGACGGCCGCTACTGGTTCCTCGCACCGATCTTTGCGAGCGCGAACGTGGCGGAGATCGTGTTGTCACAGCTAGGTTCCCGCCATGCCAGCTTCGACTCCAAAGGCTCCGCCTTCGAACAGGCAATCAGGGATGCTTTTCAAGAACGGGATATTCCCGTCAAAGGGTTCAAATACCATCACGGCGGCAAGCAGTACGAATGCGATGCTGCCGTGCTTTGGGGAAAGCACCTGTTTGTCTTCGAGTGCAAGAACGATTTTCTGCCGACCTCTCGGCCTCGTCTGTCGTACTTCTTCTGGCTCGATATGATCAACGCAGCCAGCCAAGTGACCACAGTCGCTTCACACTTCATGGAAGACCGTTCTCTGATCCGCAGGCATTTCGGCAGGGATGACTGGCAAGAAATACATCCTATCGTATTAAGTGCCCTGCCGTTTAGTCTCCCGGAACAACTGGAGGGCGCTTACTTCTACGACGCTTCCGCCCTTCTCCGATTTCTGGCAGATGGCAGTGCCGGGCTCGCCCAGCATTCCCCAGATAATAAGGTTGTCCTACAAGCCCCGCTCACGCAGCTATGGTCGGGAGATGAGCCAATCCCGGAGGATTTGATCGCTCAAATCAGAAGTCCCATTCAACTAAAACAATTCCACGGCAGACTGCAAGTCGAATGGTTTCGAAGCGCGGTTTCTCCCGATTTCGTCACTGAGACACCACTCTTGCGCTTTCAACCAATCACTCCAGAACAATTGTTGGCCACATTCGGACACCCGGAGGATTCGAGAGAAGCGCTCGAAGAGGCCATCTCTAACCTAAGCAAGGTGATTCAGAAGCGTTTCACCTAGAGCAGTAAGGCTATAAGATTACTGACTCACTCATCCTCGTCATGCTACAGAAACGCTTCTACTTCCCGAGATCACCCGTTCGGGTGAGGATAGACCCGTCCGCTTCCGTGTCGCCAGCCAGATATTTTCGCCGTGACTCTTGCTCGATCGTTTTTGCGGTGTTTGTGACGTACCACAACAAGTCAACTGTGCCGTGTGACTGCAAGTGTATTCTGTCGGCATAACACATCGCAACTTCATATACTTACAGACAGCGCCGAAGGACTCACTAGAGAATGACCGCGTCTGGGGGAGTAATATTCAGCGGAGTCGCCCATGGCCATGCTTTCCCGTTCATTGGAAATTAATGGTTAAATTTTAATGCTGACCTTAAATTTCAAGAGAACTGTTAAATCTTAAGGTTGTGGTTAAATTTCCCATAACCGTTAAATTTCTTGCACCGATGTCCGATCCGTAGTATAAGCCCGTACATGATAGACACTTTCGAACCGTGGTCTAAGTACCCGCCGCTTGAAAGAGAACGTTTATTCGTAATCGCCAAAATCCTGCAAACCGTCAGGCACGAGGCTGTCCTGCTGCACGAACCAGGCGTTGGCGATAACGAGTGGAGCCTGGGCTGTCGCGTTTACGCCCGAGAGTGTCACGCGGTGCGGGCCGCGGCAGAAAAACACCCCTGGCTCACAATTCTTCGCGAGGATGACAAACCGTTGCGTTTCACCTTTGCCATTGGCACGGTGCCGATTCGCTTTTATCGAGGCGAAGCCAGCGACGCGCCGGGGCACTACGTAAACCCGACATTTGCTGAGCTACATCAGCAGCAGCTTGCCTTTCAAATCGACGGTCTCCGTTTAGTTGATCGCATTCTTCGGTTCGCCGTGGAGATCGATGCAACAGGCGAAGTCGAAAACGTGATTTTGGTAGAGATGGACACGGCTGGAAATGTAACAGAGACGTATCGCGTTCCATTGGATGGTGAGGTCGGGAAGGTCACTCTGCTTCAACCCAAGCCTGTCGAACTCGGGCCGCCGCAAGTCGAACCTCTTCCGGAAGAGGATACAGCGAAGAAAAAGAATGACCACCATGTCGCTTCTAGATAAAAACACTTTCGTCGGTCAACGCCTGCAACTTGCCCGCGAATTTCGCGACCTGACTCAGAAGCAGTTGGGCGAGGCGGTCGTGGCTTCGCACGCACTCGTTTCACTCTGCGAGAGTGGCAAGCGAACTGATCCAGCCACAGACCTTGTCGAAGCCTTTGGAACCGTGCTCGGCTTCGACGCCGATTTCTTCTATCAGCCTACGGGAGAGGTTTTCCAGGAAGGCGAATGTAGTTTCAGACATCGCCGGAGCACACCGGAACGGCTAAAAACCAAGATTCGCGCCCACGCCAGTTTGCTCGGGATGGTGCTTGAGCGCTTGCGCCGTCATTTCAAATTTCCAGCAGTCAACATTCCGAGGATACCGGCGTCCACAGACCAGGAAATCGAGAAGGCTGCGGATCAAACCCGTCAGCATTGGGGTTTGGGAGTCGAAGCGCCAATTGCGGAGATTGGCCGCGTCATGGAGCACGCCGGAGTCATTCTCGTTTCTCATTTAGCTGAATCATCCGAAGTAGATGCCTTCTCACGCGATGGTGCGACGGCAGTCATTTTTCTGAACCAGGGTGTACAGAGTACTTCGCGATGGATTTTCGATATCGGTCATGAGTGCGGTCACTTGGTTATGCACTCAGGAATACAGACAGGAACAGAAGAGATCGAGGCCGCGGCCGATAGATTTGCCGGTGCGTTTTTGCTTCCTCGAGTCGCATTTGCCCGCGAGTTTAGAACGTCGCCATTTTCGTTCAACCACGTCTTCAAGTTGAAAAAGAGGTGGAAAGCGAGTGCTGCGGCGATCATAAAACGTGCCTATGAATTGAAGCTCGTAGATGCCGTACAGTATCGGCAATCTTTCAAGTACATGTCGGCAAGAGGTTGGAGAAAAGGTGGGGAACCTAACGAACCGGACTTCAAGGGGCCCGAGCTACTATCTACAGCACTTAGCGCTCTTGGAACCAAGGTAGAGTTAACTGTCGAACAACTATGCAGAGACCTTCATTTCGCGCGCGAAACGTTTTTGACAGTAACCGGCGTATCTGTTCCTCTATCAAAAGGAAAACCGGTCGAGGTTATACCTATCCGCGCGACAGGAGTCGGTTAGTTCGATCCGCGCTATGGAGACCATCATGCACGTCGTAGAGGAACCCGTGAAGAACAAGAACGGGCTCCCCGACCTCCGGACCTAAAGGGATGCAGCGAACACCTCCAGCGATATGAGTCTGCCGTGCTGCAACACTTCAAACAGCAGCTGAGGAGCGGAACGTTTAAACCTCTAACGGCGACGAATATCTGACCCAGAACTGCACGATCCCCTAATACGGCGTGGAGCCTACGGCCCCCGTCGGAGCAGATCGTCCCATCCATCGAAGCGCCGTAGTTCTTTCTTGCTTCGAGCGTTAATCGTGTTTATGGTCGTGACCACGTCTCCGGCGCTCTCCTGGAATTGCTGAGCCTGCAAACCGAAATCGTTCTGATATATGCCGTCTTGCCCGCTCTTGTTAGCGACAATCAGTTCCAACCCATCTGTCGTTCGGACCCGGCATATCGCCGACACTTTCGACACGTCACTGTCGGCCGATACGGCAACCAAGTCGACTCCGAGTTTCGCCAGAACTCGCGTTGATTCTGGCGCTAACAGGTCATCCCCGCCAAGCAAAGCTAGCCGCCCATACGAACGATCGATCACAAAAAAATCTTCGCCAGTGGCTTCGCCTTCGATGCGATCGTGTATCTCCCGATAGAAACCAGTCTTCCCATCGCTGCCCGCAAACACCGAGGTCGCATACCGCTTGTCGCCCACCTGTTCCGTGACGCCGACCACGATGTCGACTTGTTCTGCCTGCGCGACCTTCACGATCTCCCCGGCAAGTTCCCCGAGGCGCTGCGTCGATGAACTGCGCGCAGGAAGCACTGCAAGTTGTAGACCCGATTTTTGCGCCTTGAGTCGCTTAACCTCCGACTCGACCGCATTCGCAAACGCCGAAACGGTGGAATCAAGTTTTCCCGCACCTACGACTACTGACGCCTGCTTGGGAAGCCCTAGATTCTTGAACGTGTAATCTTCCAGCGTGTCTTGGCCGAGAATGGAATAGGCCTCAGGGTGTCTTTTCAGCGGCAACTGCCTGTGTCCTAAACTTATTTCAGCAAAAACGATCGCGTCTTTTGCCCCGCTGCTGTGCGCGGCGATGTTGCCGTCGCCTGTCACAATCGCACTCTCCGGGCCGTAGTTAAAGTCGTATGCAAATGGCAAGGGAATGGTGAACGTCTCCTGTGAAAATGGACTCCTGCTGGCTCCCTTTTCCTCTTGCCCGTATCGATCCGCCAAGGCAATGGCCAGGTCGTTCTCAAACGCCCGAACCTGAACCAAGTCAGCGTCGAATCCGCCATTCGTTGGTACAACCAGCAGGTCGGCTCCGTCGACTGCCGCCGACCTTGCAATCTCCGGATAATACAAGTCGGCGCATATCGCGATTGCAATCCGTCCCAAGGGTGTTCTCACGACGGGCACCTTACCTTCCCCGATCGACGCCCACGAGGACTCAAGAAGATGCGATCTCTTTCTGTACGTCGCGAGCACACGGCCATCCGGGCCGATAAGAACCGCGGAATTGTAGAAACGGCCTGTCCTGCTGTCTCGTTCCGGAAGCCCAACCACTACATACACTCTGTACTGCCGTGCCACCTGACCAACCAACTTCGTAGTGGCCCCAGGAATCTCTTCCGCAACCTTGGAAATCTCCTCCCTGCTGAAGAATGAGTATCCGGACGTCGCCATCTCCGTCTGCACAATTATCTTGGCTCCCGCCTTGGCAGCTTCAGTCGTCGAGGAGACGATGCTTTTTCGATTCGAACTCACGTCCCTCAGAATCGGTCTGTATTGCACCACAGCTACCTTGATCTTTGCGGATTGTGCGCAGACTCGACTACAGCAGCAGGTCCATAGAAGGATGGAGCAGACAACAAATCCGCAATAACCTAAGCGTGTCTTTCGCGGTAGCATCGGCCAGCCTCCACAAAATTAGCGGGAACTTCTGGGTTCGACCGAAAATGAAGATGTAGGTACGAAGCAAGAACGTTCTTGAAATGCAGCCCTTCCTTGAAGACTTGCCCGTCGCTGGTTCGGACTAAATAGCATCCTGGAGCACCCTCACCAACCAGCTTCGACTGGTGAAATTCCTGTCCGCGGACCCTAGTGCCCTGCGGTCCTAACAGCGTGTTTTCCTGTGTCTCGATCTCGACATATTTGATCGCCAGAAACTTGGAGTCCATCGCGAAACTAGCAGGAATCGCGCCCACCATTTCGTAAGGAGTTCCGTCAAAATCTTGAATCACGGTCCCCAGGTACATCATTCCGCCGCACTCGCCATAGATTGGCATGCCGCCGCGGGCCGCTCTGGCGATCGAGTCCTTCATGGCTGCATTTCCGGACAACTCTCGCGCAAACATTTCCGGATATCCTCCGCCAAAATAAAGTCCGTCAACCGGCGGAATCTGGCTATTTCGGATGGGAGAAAATCTAACTAATTCAGCCCCGGCTGCCTCCAAAAGGTCCAAATTTTCTCTGTAGTAAAAGCAAAATGCCTCATCACTGGCGATGCCGATTCTCGTCCGCCCCTCTTGGCGTCGTTGGTTTGGGCTAACGACCTGGCGCCGTACTCGTGTTAACTCCAATGCCTTCCAAAGATCTTCCCACCGAACTGTGCGCCTGCAAGATTCTAAGAGCCGCGTTTTCAGACTCTCTGCCTCCGCTAGTTCAACCGCTGTGGTTAGACCCAAATGCCTCTCTTTAACAACCACATCCGCATCGTAAGGTATGTAGCCGTACACAAGATCTCGAACGGTGGTCGACAGGGCTTGCACGATCATCTCGTAGTGCCGCTGGCTCCCGATTCGATTCAGGATCACCCCGGCGATTTTTGCATCCGGGTCGAATCGCACGAATCCTTCTATTACGGCGCCCGTACTTCGGGTCATCCCCCACGCATCGACCACGAGGACAATGGGAATCTCCAATTCCTTCGCAAGCCATGCCGAGCTCCCTACCTCTGTCCCATCTTGCCCATCGAATAATCCTCCCATGCCTTCCACAACACGCACCGTTTCTCCATGCGCCGCAAAGCAGCTCCGTATTCCGTCCCCACCCATCATCCAGGGATCCAGATTGTAGGAGTCTTTCCCCGTGGCCAGCTTGTGAAACCCCGGGTCGATAAAGTCGGGCCCGAATTTGAACGCCTGCGGCTCATATCCCGTTTCGGCCAAGAGCGACAACAGCGCAAGGGTTGCGGTCGTCTTTCCCGCACCACTATGCGTTCCCGAAATAAGAAAAGCATTGGGAGAACTCATCGTGAAATAGTCGTCGTCTGAAAGAAATTACTTCACCAAATGTATAAGTCCTGATACATATACTACCTCTTCTGCCCTTGATAATGCCCTAGATCAAAGGCGCAGGCCGCCGACGGGCAAAAGAGTCTCTTTTCACCCGGTCATCTTCTTTCAGGTTCGCCCGATTATAGGAGGAGAAGCACATGCTCACCAGACACATGATTCAGATCGTGCTCTTGCTGTCCTTCGGCAGCTCTCCCTGTATCGCGCAACAAACCAATTCGATTATATTGAAAGGCACGCTTGTAACGCCAAACGAGGTCGTGCAGGACGGACTTGTAACCGTTTCAGGTAGTCGAATAGCAGACGTGACTCCGTCGTCCAGACAGTTGCCACCTGGCACGATCGACGCGGACGCCCTGATCTTTCCGGGACTGATCGATCTGCATGACCACATCACATGGAATTTCCTTCCGCGATGGAAGCCCGGTGAGCTTTTTAATAATCGCTATGACTGGCAACAGACGATTGCGTACAAAATCGCACTTGATGACCCCCACGCGCGAGTTTTTGAAGACCGGGCACTGGCTTGTGATGCGGATCGCTTTGGCGAAATCAAAGCAATTGTTGGGGGATCTACCTCTGTCGTCGGGAGCCTGACGCCCACGCCCAACACCGACGATAACGCCTGCATTGAGGGCTTGGCCCGAAACTTGGACAATTTCGCCGGATTCGAACAGAGCGTTCTCAATAAGGAATCTCTCCGTTATGAAGTCTTCCCGTTCGAGATGCAACTCGCAGATGCCGCCAAAGTTCGCGCCGATCTGGACTCCGGGACCCTCAAGGCCTTCCTGGTGCACGTCGGCGAAGGCAAACCATCGGACGCCTCCGCAGCCCGCGAGTTCCGCATGCTCGCAAAACGAAATGATGGCTTCCTGCGTCCCGGCGTCTCTGTCATCCATGGCGTAGCGCTCGGTAAGGACGAGTTTAGCCAGATGGCGGCCGCGAAGGTCGGTCTCATTTGGTCACCACGCAGCAATATTGAACTGTACGGCGCGACAACCGATGTGCGCTCGGCAAAGGAAGCCGGCCTAAAGATAGCGCTTGCTCCCGATTGGAGCCCGTCTGGCAGTGACGGCATGCTGGAGGAACTGAAATATGCCGCCACCTGGAACGCCTCGCAGACACCTCCGGTCTTTAGTGATCAGGAGCTAGTTGCAATGGCCACCGTGACACCCGCGCAACTCGCCGGGGTCGACAAACAGATCGGCACCATACAGAAAGGTCTTTACGCCGACTTGCTCCTCATCCGACGTAGCGGCGGGAACCCCTATCAAACGTTACTGCATGCTAGCCCCGCCGAAGTCCGCCTCGTGATCGTGGGCGGCATCGCGACCTACGGTGACCCCGATCTAATGGCACAGCTCTTGCCGGGAAAGCATCTCGAGATGGTTACGGTTTGTGGGACTGAGAAAGCACTTTACATCGAGCTGCAGGACGGGCTTCCGCAAACGAAAAAATCACTGCGTGAGATATCCGACGAGCTTGACGCAAAACTCGCACGGTGGGGAACGTCTATCGCAGAGCTCGCTCCCTGCCACGGCTCAAATCTCAACTAGACTACTTTCATAAACGCAGGGAAGAGAATCCCAGGTTCCTCTGATCGGAATCTGCCGGGCCTATTTCCACAAATCATCGGCCGGATGTCGCACGCGCAGCTCGACGGGAGTGGACCATTCTGGTTCGCGCCGCTAGTTCCCGCGGATCCGCTGGCACAGGGCTAAATTGCCAGACCACGGTCGATCCAGGGGAAGGTTGCATCGAATCGGCGCCTTCCGGCGAGAGAACATCATCTATCAGGAGTGCCCAGTAGAACTGCTGGTTGTTTGACAGTCCGCAAATGCTCTCGATCTCATATCCAAGATAGCCAGGGAACTGGGGTACCTCACTGTATCCGTAGTATTCCATCGTATAGACGAAGGGGTCCGGCGTCGACGTCGTCTGTGCGAGAACGAACGCACGTTCCATGATCTGTTTTACATCGAGTTCCCACTCAAAGGGGACTGACGCTCGAAAACATTCGTTCCCCTCGTCGTCGACGATTCGAAGCGTGAACGGTGGATAGCTGGACATCAAAAATCTCCAGGTGGGACACTTCCGCAGAGCGCAGTAAACCAATCTCGCTCTTTAAAGTCAAGTAGTTGTATTGTAAATAGAGTTGAACAAAAGCGCGACTCGATTACCAAACACGCGTAGGATGCTCACGCCCTTAAGGCGAGATTTGCCCGAAGCGAACCTTCAAGTCGAAGGAGAGATTTTCCCATGCCAAATCTTTATACATCCCTTCTCGCTCGCCGAAACGGAACGGGGACGTTGGCACCGAAGCAGCAGCGTCTGCCCATACCCAAGAAAACCGAATTGCTTTCACAAGATAAATTTAATGAATCTATTTTCGATGAGCATAGAGGTGTTCTCGACGAGATCGTCGGTATCACGCCGCCTCGGTCCATAGGGATCATTGGTGCCGGCTTAGCTGGTCTGTCAGCTGCGTACGAACTTCGAAAGCGGGGCTATTCTGTTTCTATTTTTGAGGCGTCCGAACGACCTGGAGGTAGGACTTGGGCCAGGCACCACCTCGTCAAACGCCATGTAATGGATGGCGGCGCAGAACTAATCGGCTCGAACCATCCACTCTGGCTCAACTATGCGGACACTTTTCGACTGGGCTTCAGCGACGTCAAGGAATACGACAACTGCCCAATCCTATTAGGTAAAAAGCTCCTATCGCCGCGCAGAGAAGACAGCCTCCTCAAACAGATGGACAAAGCGCTCGACTACATTTCTTCACGGGCCAAGAAGATTGTTGATCCATTCGCGCCTTGGACCGATCCACAGGGCCCGTCGTTGGACCGAAGGAATGTTCACGATTTCGTTATGGGTACGACGTGGTCTCCACTCTGCAAGACTGCAGTTCTGCAACAGCTGGAATCAGACAACGGAGTTCTCGCGAAAGATCAAAGTCTCTTGGGTTTGTTCGCCATGGTCAAAGGCGGCGGTGCCGAACGGTTTTGGCTCGACACCGAGGTATATCGCTGTAAGCGCGGCACTCAAGCTCTCTCTTTCGCTTTCGAAGCTGCCCTTCGCGGCATGGACACCTCTATAAACTACGACCGTCCAGTGATCGAGATCGACGCTACCGGAGAGAAGGTCAAATTGGACACAGGACAAACTGGGGTCCCCGCTGAATTCGACGATGTGATTCTGGCGATTCCTCCCTCGACTTGGCCAAAAGTTTCTACCTGGTTGCCCGACGACCTTTCTTCTTTCGTCGGAGCGCCACCCCAAATGGGCAAAAACATCAAAGCGCTCATGTCGTTTCGTCGGAGATATTGGAAAAAACAAGGTTGGGCCCCTTCTTCCACCGAGAATGGTCCCGTTGACCAAACATGGGAAACGACCGAGTCGTATTCGAATCCGGACTTCGGCGTGGTGGCTTTTTCAGGCGCCGTCCATGCGGACGAACTTTCCCAGTTGACCGATCCCGCAGCCCAAGCAAGCGTTATCACGAACCTCGAAAAAGTCTATAACAAGACCCGTGCCAACCTTGTGGGGTTCGAATTCGTAAATTGGCCCACCAAACCTTGGGCCATGGCTTCTTATAGCTTTCCCAATTGTGGCGACATCATGAGGTGGGGACCCAAATTCAGCGAAGGATACAAAGGTAAGATCCATTTTGCCGGAGAACATACTTGCTACGCATTCACCGGATACATGGAAGGAGCATTGCAATCTGGCTACCGGCTCGCACGAAAGCTCGTTTTTCGAGACGGAACACCGTGGCTATAGCGAGGCGCTCACCTTCTACTAGAAATTAATTGACGACAAACGAAGAAAAGCCCCCGACCTGAACGGCTTTCAGCGCCGACGTTTTTCCTGCCGATAGGAACCTAAAATAACTTAACTTGCCGGGGATCGGATTCTTTTTCCGGGTTCTCAAACCGGAATATGCTGGCTTTCAAGTATTCCTCAACGGACTCGCTCGCAATCCAGCGGCGTTTCAGGCTCTCCGCCACCCAGCCTGTTGTGTTCGATCCCGCGAACGGGTCGACGACGAGATCACCTGTGTCTGTGAGGAGCTTGATAAAAAACTTGGGTAGGAGCGCCGGGAACCGCGCCGGATGTATCTTGATCCCATTCTCCTTGCATTGCTTTGTGTAGGAATCATTCGCGGCATTGTTCCCCATCTTCAACATGCTCTCTGGGAGATCGGGGAGTTCCGCTTCTGTCACGTTGGTGGGGATTGCGCCGCCGGCATCGATTTTGTCGAACGAATCGCGAATGACATGTCCGGAAGGCCGCACCGTCCCGCGCACACCATTGCGATTCAAGCGAATCATGTCTTCGCTGTATTCCTTGAGCACGGAGAGATTCGATGCTTTCGGCCAAGGCGTCTTTGAAAGCCACCAGACGTATTCGACAGAGTCTCGCACCCGAATACGGCGCACCGTCACCCACTCGGCAGGCATGGGCATCTTGGCAGGGTTGTACCAAAAACACTCCTGCGCCAGATGAAACCCGACCTCTTCCACCAGGGCAATCAGCAGTTTGAAGTGGTACAGAGATCGTGTGGGAGTTCCGGAATTATAACTTCCTCCGATGTTCAGGACAAAGCTGCCGTCTTCAGCTAAGATGCGGTGGATTTCCGTGGCAAACGGCAGGAACCAGTCGACGTATTCCTTCTTGCTCTTGTTTCCGTACTCTTTCTTAAAATGTAACGCGTAAGGGGGCGATGTAACGACAAGATTGACCTTGCCTGTCGGCAGCGCCCGCAGGAGTTCCAGAGAATCGCCCAGGTACGCTGCGCCGTGTTCGGATCGGAAGTATGGCTTGCTATCAAGCAGGGAAGACGCGTGAATGTCTAAGGTTTCTTTTCGAGTTCGTTTGCTCGTCGCCGTTGAGGCCATTTTTGTGTGCTGTCTCCGCTCCCGTGGCAATGGGCGGACGCATATGGAAGGTGTCATGATAGTACGGCGCCGCAATGAAAAAACCTAACATAAATAGGTTGACACTGTCAACCCATTTATCGGACGAAGCGATTCTGTCTGGGGATTGGATTTCACAGGCGGAAGCTGCGCGAATTCGCGGCGTTTCGCGTCAAGCCATTGCTCGCCTCGTCAAGAAGGGGCGACTTCGCGTCCTGCGCATTGCCGACAAAGTATTATTGAAGCGGTCGGACGTGAAGAGTTTCGAACGTGAACAACCTGGAAGGCCGCGCAAATGACCGAATCCCTCACCGCGTTGAAGCAACTGCTCGATCAATGCTCCGACGACGAGAGAGCGGCCTTGCTCGACTATCTCAAGACACGGTTGCCGCAACATCCCCTGGAAAAAGAGTGGGGAGTCGATGCGGAAATCATTTTGAGCGCCATCGCCAGGTCATCCGACCTGACGAAGCGAGGCGTGCGCGGCATCATCGCGGAGGCCGTTTTTGAAAGGAACGTCCTTCCCGGGTTGAAAGGCTGGAACGCTGTTCGCTTTGTGGAAGACCGGCCCTACGACTTCCTGCTTCACTCGGAAGGCGAAGTGGCCCGCCAAGCGCGCATCCAGGTAAAACTCCAGCGAATGCGAAAACAGCAACCTATGCTGGCGTCACAGGCGAATCGGCACTATCCGAAGGACCTGTATGTCGTTGAAGTCCAAAAGACCCGCGGGGGATTCGATCCACAAACAAACGAGGACACGCGCCCCTACCGCTTCGGGGAATTCGACATCCTCGCTGTGAATATGCAGCCATCGACCCGTGACTGGAACAGATTTCTCTACACGCTGGGGACTTGGCTCATTCCACGAAGCGCGAACCCGGCCTTGATCGAAATCTTTCAGCCAGTGCCTATGGCTCCGAACGAAGTCTGGACGGACAGTCTGGCGATTTGCCTGCAATGGTTTGACGCTGGCGAGCGTAAGAGAATTTTGGAAATTGCGCCGGAGTTGCTGGTGCGGAAAGTTCGAAAAAAAGATCGCAAGCCGTAGTACGCCATTTCCGTCAGTTCGGCCCATTTGGGAACACCACAGTCGATCAATCATCACTAAGGCATTTCCCTGTCCTCCGCCTTTCTAATCACAACCTGGTCCTGAATAGAAAGCGCCATTCCCCGGACCGCTCTTCACCCACCCTAACCCAATCTTGAACCCGGCAACCTGGATGCCGAATTCCAAACCAAAATAGTCTTTTCTTTGCCTGCCCTTCCCGCGGAAAGACTGCGCCTAGCCGCCCGCTTGTTCTGTCAAGGGTCTCCGCTTCGCTCCGATAAACGCAAACCCGGCGCCCTTGACAGCGCGGACGGCTAGGCGCCCACCGCCGCTAGAAGGGCATTTGCTTTTTATGCACCGCTCGCGGCGGTGCCTCGAAGGCAAAAAAACCAACAAAGGAGTCGTTCCAATGCAACAAATCAGCAAATCACCGCTTTTCCCTCTCGGCCAAGTCGTCGCGACACCCGGCGCGTTGGCCGCTCTCGAAAAGGCAGGACAGCAACCGCAGGATTTCCTCGAACGCCACGTTCATGGCGATTGGGGGGAACTGTGCGACGAAGACCGTAACGAAAACCAGCTCAGTCTGGCGCAAGGGTTCCGGCTCTTGAGCAGCTACCGCACATGCGCTGGAGACACGAAGGTCTGGGTCATCACCGAAGCGGACCGCTCCGTCACCACAATTCTCTTACCCGAAGAGTATTGATGCTCTCGAAAACGAAAAAAAAGGAGAAAAACACTATGACAACAGCAGCAGCAATACACGCAACGGAAGTAATTCCCAACGCCGTGTCCCTAGTACAGGACATTCCACTCTCACGGATTCAGGAATCAAAAACGAATCCAAGACGCCAGTTTGACGAAACAAAACTCGCCGAATTGGCGGACAACATCCGGCTACACGGAGTGCTGCAACCCATTTTGGTGCGTCCGTTGCCGGGTGGCGAGCCGGATACCTACGAACTCGTTGCCGGGGCGCGGCGCTACCGCGCTTCGAAAATCGCCAACCGCGAATCCATTCCCGCTACAATCCGCGAACTCACCGAGGTGCAATGCCTCGAATTGCAGCTCATCGAAAACCTCCAACGAGCCGACGTGCACGAACTGGACGAAGCGCGGGGTTACGCAGCTCTCATGCAGATGCAACCTGAGACCTACACCGTGGAAGTCCTTGCCGAGAAAATCGGACGGTCCGAGAAGTATGTCTACGCTCGCTTGCGGTTGACACATCTCATCGAAGACGTGCAGCAGGCTTTTTACAACGGAAAACTCTCAGTCGCACACGCGTTTGAAATGGCGCGGCTCGAAGCCGGGGACCAGAAACAAGCGTTGCAAGAGTGCTTCCCGAATCACCGCACCGCAGCGGCCATCCTGAAGGACCGAGACGCGGAAGCAGTTACGGTGCGGCAACTGCGCGAGTGGGTCGAGCGGGAAATCCACCTGGACCTCAGGAACGCTCCCTTTGACCCGCAGGATGAGAGCCTGCTTCCCGTCGCGGGAAGCTGTGCAAAATGCCCGAAACGAACCGGCAACAATCCGCTCCTTTTCCCGGAAGTGCGGCAGAAGACCATCTGTACGGACCGGGCGTGTTACCGGAGAAAGGTGGAGGCTCTCATCCAAATTCGCGTCAAGCCTCTGGAAGCGGCGGGGGAGAAACCGCTGCATGTTTCACACGCTCCGGCTTGGCAGACCTCGCACCGCAATTCCGAAGTCTTGTACGAAGGACAATTTCGGACAGCGCGGAAAAAGACGGAGTGCCCACACACCAAGCCCGCCGTCGTGATCGACGGCCCGGACGCCGGCAAGCTGCTTCACGTGTGTCGCGATGAAAAGTGCCCGACCCATGCGCGAGCCACACGCTATCAGCCCTCGCCGCAGGAAGGAGCGGCGCGCGCCAAGGAAGTGCTGGCTGAGCGCATCGAGAAACAAACCCGAATTCGTATGCTGCACGCGATTCGCCAGAAACTTCCGGCGACATTGCCGCGTCCGGACCTCGAAATGACCGCACTCGATTATTTCGAGCGCCTGGGCCACGACAACCAGCGCCGCCTCTGCCGCGTATACGGATGGGAAGAAAAGAAGACCAGGGCCTCGTGGGGCGGCAGTACCGTGGACTACCGGACCATCGCAGAAAAAGCCATCCGTGGAATGCGCACGCAGGAAATCCAGCACCTTTTGGTCGTGTGCGCACTTGTCTCCGACCTGTACTTTCCCGGATACAATGCACAGCAGGCGCTTGCGAAGGACTCCAAACTCGCTCGCACGGCCACACGCCACAAAATCGACACCGTAAAACTCGCAGCCGAAGTACGGGCTGCGTTTTCGAAGAAGGAAAACGCCGGAAAGCATCCCTCGAAGTCCGCGGCTTCGGGATCGCAAAATTAAGAAGATCGACCAGCTTGTGGAGCGGGCCGCGCCCGGGCACGGCCCGCTTCCTCAACTCACCCGTGTTATGCGAGTCTTCTTCACAACAGGTGATTTTTTCTGCCGAGCCGCAAACTTTTCTGCCTTTTCCCGATCAATGTAAACGCGCCCGAACGTCTCGTCGTCTGAATACGTCACCGTCACAAGCCAGTGGTGATGCTTGCGGCGGCGATCCTTCCTGTAGCTCGTGATCCTGCGCTTGGGCACGGAACCTCCCCGCGTGAAGGGCCTATCCTAGTATGGCTTTCCCGGACGAAGCGGGGTTTTTTCGAATTTCACGAGTGTGATTCAACGAGACGCATGGCCACGCCGGTTACCCGGCCGACGATATCCGCCTCGCGCGGATAGGGAAACCGACGAATCTCGCACCTTGAGTTGGGATAAGGAACCGCGAGCAAATGGCCTTCGCGGATTTCGCACCAGCTGCAAATATACTCATTCCTTAGCTCAATGAAGTAGATCGGACGCTCGTGCTCGTTTTCCCATTTGATGGGAAGTACTTTCCGCTGGCTCCCGTCAATCTGGACGATGGAGCCAGGCCGGATCAGGGGCCACATCGTGAAGTCGTTCAAGCCAATGACTCCGTAGACCGACTTGCGGGGATCCAAATGCTGGATCAAGCGGAATGGGACTTCGCCCCAGATTTCAACTAAACGGGATAAAAGGTTCGTCTTGTCCAGCCGCAAATCCGGACGCGAACGCAACGGCACGACGATCGTCTCCTCATCGCTTTCGTTTTCCAGGGGAACCAGTTGAGTGGTAGGAAGTCCAAAGAGCGCTTGGTCCCGGCCCAGCTCGCTCACATGCAAACCGAAGAACGCAAAGATGTTCGTCCAATGTGTCTGATAAATGGCACCCAGCGCGTAGAGTTTGTAGACGCTCGGAGTGAACGATTTGTTTTCGACATTATTTAGCCATCCGCGCGAGATAACGTAATCTGGACTCTGCTTCTCAGCGGCGAGCTTCCGACTGCTCGCTTCCACCTCGCGCAGCGTCAGGCGCAAACGCAGACGAAGCTCTTTGAGCTTCGCGCCAGCCGAACCGGGAACGGGAGTCTGCTCCATTGTGGGGTAGACTAAGTAAACAGCTCGTTAACGTACATAGAATAAAACAGTTACTTTCATCTGCGAAGCAAAACGCGCTATGTCCTGCATCCCGGACGCGTCCCCTGTCCTGAACTCCAGCCACCGCAAACATTTTCCCCAAAGGTCGCCCGCCTTCGCTTTTACTCGGCCAACGGCGAGCCGAAATCCGTTGTGGCACTTTCCGTCGAGAGAACGCATGCCATCACACGACACCGCTTCATCGATTGCTTCGCGCACACGATCGATCCTGGCAGTCCGCGGCTTGTCCCTGTCCGATGTTGCGCGCGCTTCACGCACCCTGTTTCGCGGCGACCCCCGGTTTCACGTTCCGCCAAACCTCTATCACGCACTCGACCACCGCGGGTTCAGCCCCAGCATTCATCAACTCTTCGCACTCAGTCGTATTTCGGACTTCCGCTTGGTCGATTGGTTGGCGGTCTTCGGCGTTGTCCTCGATGACATTCCCCGTCTCCAAGCTGCTCTCCCCTCCCGGTACACGACGCTCATCGATGAAAACGTCTACGACGACCATTCATGGATACTCTCGCTTCGGCCGGTCACAGCCGGTCTCGCTCCAGGGACCATACGCCCTCTGCAGGAATGGCTGCGTATCGATCGTCCACGCCGTTGTGGCGAAGTCAAAAGCGGTCCAAATTCAGAGTTCGTCTACGCAAAGATCGGATGTTATGACGCATTCGCGTTCCCAGAACTCTTGCCGGGGAGCATCGTGCGTGTCGCGAAACACCAGCAACTCGATACACGCAAGTCGTCGAACGGGCCAACTGGGTCGCTCTTCTTGGTGGAACATACCGAAGGTTTGGTTTGTTCCAAGCTCTATGTCGCGGAAAGAAATCGAGTCGTGCTGTGTCCTAGCCAGCTGCCGTTCGCCCAAGTGGAACTAGAGTTGGAACGCGAGGTACGTGTTGTGGGCACTGTGGACTTTGAGCTTCGTTTAACAGCAGCCCCAGTATGCGCAAAAGTTCCTCACCATTTAGCCCGGTTTTGGATTCCCGCTCCTCTTGAGGAGCTATCGGATAAATTGCACTTGGACCGCCTTCTCCGGCGGGCCAGGCAGCGATCCGGTCTCACTTTCCGGGAGGCATCGGCGAAAAGCGGTCTGATTGCGCGTGCCTTGGGCAACAAAGAATTCTTTTGTGCCCCGGGCTCTCTCTCGGACTACGAGACGGCGACACAGGCGCCTCGCCACATTCACAAGATGTTTTCCCTGTGCGTCTTGTATTCGCTCAACGCATGGGAGTTCATGAATGCAACGGGGTTGCGTCCGTCCGAAGCCGGCAAAGGAGCCGTGCCGGACGAATTGATGGTACGAGCCAAGCCGCTCCCTCTCGAATCCGCATCAGACCAGGACACAGCCCCGTCGATACAGTCCGAAACTGCCGTTGCGGAGTTCCCCTATTTTTTCGGAGGTGTGGCCGCGGAACTCCTCAATTTGCCGCATCTATCCATTCGGGACATCTTCTGGGTCAAGGGACCGAGAGAATCTTTTCACCCCTACTTCCGGGACGCAACCGCGCTTATCGTAGACCGGCGCAAGAAACGGATCACGACGTACCGCGCGTGTCCCCTGTGGGCGCAGCCTTCCTACATGCTGTTGGGCCACGAGGGGGCCTATCTTTGCTCGTCATGCAGCTCGGACGGCAGGACCCTCGTTATGCGTCCCTTCTCGAACGGCTTCAAGAGGCCCGTACGGTTACGGCGCCCCGAAGAAGTGGAAGTCATCGGACGAGTCGTCGGTATTCTTCGGAGGGTTTCGGGCGGAGAGATCTTCGGGCGCTAGCCCGCTTAACGCAGCGCTGCCTGGAGTTTCAAAGCCGAACGCGACGTCGCGTGGCACTTCTCGCGGGCGATGTGCAAGCGTTGCTAGAACCTCCCTTTGACTTTTCGCAGAGTGATTTCGCGAACACTTCCACGCAACAGTGGCCTTGGAACCCCGGAGCTGCCAGAGTCGTCCTGGCTGACAACGGATATGTTGACGATTTCCCGATCCGCGCGTCTCTCAAAATCCCCCGATGGTGGTGTCCTGCTCGACGTTGATCGTGGCGGGATTTTCAGCCTGAACTCGGTCGGTACTCGCATCGTCGAACTTCTGCAACAGGGAAAAGATGCGATGAGTATTGCAGAAGCCGTCCGCCGGGAGTTCCGGGTTTCTGAGGACACCGCGAAGAAAGATGTCACTGATTTTTTAGCTACCTTAGGAGAGCAACAGCTGCTGAACGATTATCGTGAAGCCGGTCGCTCGATGGACGGGGTCGCATGATGGAAAGCGTGCCGTCATGACCTGGCTCATAGTCCGTTCTTACTTCTTGCTGATGTCCTTTGAACGGCATATCCGGCGGCGTGATTTCGGAAAAGTGTACCAGCGCGTTAGAACCCACTTGGTGCGCCACGCATCGCGACAGCACTTCCCAGTCGAGCTTTCCTGCCGCGCCGTCAATGTTGCGTGTGCCGCATATTTCAAAGAGGTGCAGTGCTTGCAACGCTCCGCAACTCTCGTTTGCCTGCTTCGGGAGTGTGGTGCCCCGGCGTCCTTGGTCATTGGTGCGCAGCACATACCGTTCAATGGGCATGCCTGGGTTGAACTGGAAGGCGAGATCGTCAACGACAATGGTGCCAACCTTGAGAAATACGTTGTCTTGGACCGCTGCTGATCGGTCCAACGAGGTCCTTGATGAGTGTGCAATTCGGCATGTGGAACTTCGGCGGCGAGACAATCGACGGCGCGGATCTCCAGCGCATCGAATCACTTCTTGAACCGTTTGCCCCGGACGGCATTTTCACGATACAGCTCGGGAACCTGGCTTTGATTCTTGGGTCCCTGGAAACGGCCGCAGGAACATCCAGCTTGCGCCCCTTTCCGTTTGCCAGCAAAAAGTGGCTTCTATGGGACGGTCGCATCGACAATCGGGCCGATCTTCGTAGAACAACATCGCAACAAAAAGCGATAGATCAAGACCCGCCTCTCGTTGCAGAACTTTACGAACGTTACGGTGTGAGTGCCTTCGAGCGAATCGTTGGTGATTGGGCAGCTGGCATCTGTTGTGAATCCGAGAAAACATTGATCCTGGCCAAAGATTATCTGGGCACGCGATCGCTCTTCTATCGCCTCAATGGAAACCAGGTGGCATGGTGCTCAGTTCTTGAGCCATTGCTCTTCCTTTTTGCGGGTCTTCCTAAGCTCTGCGAGTCTTACGTCGCGGGTTGGATGACATTTTTCCCCGAGGACCACCTTACCCCGTATCAAGAAATTCATAGTGTTCCGCCTTCCTCATTCGTTGAAATCAGGCCGGACAAGATCACGACACGCCGCTATGCGAACTTCGAAAATGCACCTGTAATTCGCTATTCCAACGACCGTCAATATGAAGAACATTTCTTTGGAGTATTTCGCGAGGCGGTTCGCCGTCGTATCGACTCACCTGAACCAATTCTCGCCGAACTCAGTGGAGGGATGGATTCCTCTTCGATCGTCTGCATGGCGGACACGTTGTTGGCTGAGGGCCTTCCCCTAACACCGCGAATCGACACGGTCACCTACTCCGATGCGAAGGAACTTACCTGGGACGAAATGCCGCTGGTTTCCGAGGTCGAAACCAGGCGCGGAAGAATTGGACATCACATGGAAATAGGACAATCGGACGACGCTCTCCGCGAAGCAAAACCGGCTCGCTTTCAGGCTGTTCCGACTTCGCTCAGCGCCACGAACGGGGCCGCCCAGGCATTCGCGTCTCTTGTTTCGCAGGGCGGACACCGGGTCATTCTCTCAGGGCTTGGGGGAGACGAGATTCTAGGTGGCGTTCCTACTCCCATTCCGGAACTGGCCGACCTACTGGCACGCGGTCGCGTCGCCGTCTTTGTTCGCCAATCGATGCGCTGGGCTATTGCCAAGAAGAAGCCTGTCATCGCCCTCTGGCGAACGACACTCAATCAATTTCTGCCACACGCCTCGGGCACGTTCGCCGTAGCGAACTATTCTTGGCTGACCAAAGAGTTCTCCGAGCGCAACTGCGCTTTCCTTGGTTTTTCGCAGCCGCGTATCAAGGTCTTCGGTCACTCGCCGAGCCTGCAGGTGAATCTTTGGTCCCTCGACGTTCTCCGCCGCCAGTTCGCGTGTACTCCACTCGCGTCAGAGCCCACCTATGAGTGGCGCTATCCATTTATGGATCGGGACTTGGTGTCTTTTTGTTTCTCGATTCCGCGAGAACAATTGGTCCGGCCTCGTCAGCGGAGATCGCTCATGCGGCGTGCTTTTGCCGGACTCGTTCCGAGAGAGATTCTGGAGAGACGCAGAAAAGCCTATGTGAGCCGCGGTTTAGTTAACACACTGCGAAGGGAATGGGAGCGGTTGGGCGGAAGCAAAGAACTTCTCCTGGCGGACTTGGGTATCGCCAACGGAACGATTCTCGACGCCACCATTCGCGACGCCGAACAAGGACGCGATGTTCCCATTATTCCCTTGCTTCGAACATTGACGCTCGAACACTGGTTGCGCGGCCTGTACCAAGAAACACGTCCTGCGATCGTCTCTCCGCTCACACGCAGCGAGCAGGGTAGCCCGTGAGCGGACGCATCCACGATTTTCTCGGCCGAGAAAAATTAAAACAGAAAGGAGGTGACTACTATGAAATACACGAAGCCTGAAATCACGAGACTCGGCGAAGCAACAGAACTTATCTGCGACGTCGACTCTCTGCTCAAGGTGGACGGCGGTTCGGATTTTCAGGACCACACTCGAATGACGATACCGGCGTATTCAGCAGACGAATAAGTCCGGAGCGCTGGGGTACCTGGAAGTCAGGTGCCCCAGCAGAATCCTCCACAGATCCCCTACGCGGGTGTCCCGCTAGTTGCTTGGGTTCGTGGCTTTCCCACCGTCTCCTTTTAGCCTTCGCCAGCGGGCAAACTGATCTGACTTTGCCGGGTTAGGGTCTTCCTCGTCCTTCAACCAAAACAGGAACCAATCCACATTTCGCTCATAGATTTCCAATCTGTGTTTGGGCTGATTGATCACATGCAATTCCTTTGCATAAATATAGAGTTCAATCGGTTTGTCCAAATCCTTTAGTGCGCGGTAGGTGGCCATATAGCCGAGGTAATCCGTATCCGTCGCGGTTTGTAGAATTGCCGTGCTGACTTTGTCTGCATTTAGGGGCACTGCGATTTCCTGCCAGAACGCTTTCGTACGGCCCTCGGTCCAACCCGCTAATCCCCATTTGGTGAACAGCTCGTGCCATCCCTCTCCTCCGAGTGCATAGAAGCAAGGATCGTAAATATCAGCACCACTTGCGGCACGGAATAGATGGCTATGGGTGACCGCAAATCCGCCAATCTCCACCCCATGACTGTACCCCGCCAGGCCAACTCGGGAAGGATCTACGAGCCCCGCGTCCACCAGCCTTTGCACGGCGGACTCGATCGAAGCCACCGGGGAAGCCCAATCAAGCAACTTATCTTCAAACTCGCCCGGTCGAATATTCCGTAGAAATCCCACGTCGAAATCCAGCACGACGAATCCTTTCGCCGCATACACTTGAATGGGGTTTTCATCGCCAGGAGCGCCACGCAGGAAATAATCACCGCTGCGATACGTCGTGACCACCAAGGGGTATTTTCTGCCATTTTCGTAGTCCAGAGGTTTGACCAGATACGCGAACCAGTTTTCGCCGAACCGATTCGTTCCTTCCATGCGTTCCACGGGGCTTTGGCGTAGAAATCGAAACTCAGGGTTCAGATTGACAAGCTTCTTGAGCTTGCGGGAGGCCGCATCAATAACTGCGATCTCCGGGGGCGAAGTGTTGTCTTCCCAGAGACACGCAAAATACTTTCCTCGCCCGTCCGACGAAAACGACGACAGATATTCGGAGCGGTCGGTCTTAAAGACGAGCTTTGGTATGAGGTCATTTCCGGTAACCGAATACAACTGCGGCGCCCGTCCATGCCCGGTTCGCTCGGTGAAGTACAGCGTTGTTCCATCCGTGCTCCACCAGTACTGGTCGATGTAATAGCTGTCGGGCGTCACTTCTGCGAATTTGGCTCCCTTGTCCGGACGGATTAACAGCCGACGGCCCCACCTTGGCGAAAGCACGGGGTCGTCAACCATATACAGGTAGGCGATTTTTTCCCCATCGGGCGACGGATTCGCGTCCACTATCCGATATTTCGCGGAGAGAGAATCTCGCTTCTCGTCAATTGATCCAGTCGCGTCGTAGGATGCCAATGGAAACAAGTCGCAAATTTCTTTTGCCGTAGCCCGCCGTTCGATCTTCGTTTCGTACTCGTGAACCCAGTATTCGCGCTTCGGCTCCTGCGACTCCGCCTTTTGCGCGAGCACGGAAATGCTGAGGTAGGGCTTGATATCGCCGTCCATAAGAATCCCGTGCTCCGCCCACTTTGCCGCTTCCCGATCGTTCGAGGAAGATACCACCTCGAGGAGCAGTGCCCTTCCATCGCCAAGCCACCGATACTTTTCGACGTCCCCATTAACATGCGTGATTTGTTCCCTTTGACCGGTCCTTGCGTCCCAGCCCCACACTTGCCAGTGCACCCCAGACGCGAGGCGCATGCGGTAACTAATAAGGTTGCTATCGTGGGACCACTGCGGAGCTTCTGGAATCCACTGATTGATGTCATCCCAATGCGGCGGTCCCGCGCTGCCGAACGAGCGAACGTCTTGATCGCCATCAGTTGCAACGACAAAAAGTCCCGAGCGATAGCTGTTTGTCTCGCCGATCGCTTGGCCAACAACAAACGCGATATGTTTCCCGTCCGGAGAGATACTCATGCCTTGAGGATCGCGCAGACTCAGAAGATCGTAAGGTGTGACAGGCCTCGGAACGCCGGCTACGTGTGCATCCAGATGAACGGGCTCGGGATCGAAGCCCGCCCCTTGAACTTGCTGGGCTGAGACTGGATGCCGGCCGCAGAATAGAAACGCACACAAGCAAACAACTTTTATGACCCGTCTTGCCATGCAAACAAACCTCCAGCGACACGCCACGGAAAGGTGTTCCGGCGTCGGTTTTGTCTTATCGGACTAGAAAGTAAGCTTTAGGGAGATCTGTAAGGACCGGGGTCCTCCGCCCTGAAACAGCGGATTGAGGCCACCCAGGCCGTGATTCAACATCTCTGCGGATTGGAACTCGAGCGGGCCGAACTGGATGAAGCCGGAAGGGTTCGTGAAGTTCGGATGATTCAAGGCATTAAACGCATCCGCCCGAAATTGCAGGTGCAATCGCTCGCCCAGAGAAAATAGCCGGGCGATGGACAAATCAATCTGCGTAAGGCCGAAACCATTAATGTCGTTCCTGCTTTCTGTGCCCTGACGAACTGTTGTCGGCACCAGGAAGGCGTTGGGGTTCAAAGTCTTCCCGCCGGGAGCCTGAGGGTTCGAGATCCAGAACGGCTGCCCGGGTACGAGATCGGGCCGGGTGAATTCTTCCGCAAGATCCCCGGCGCCGAGAAAGACTTGACCGTTGAACGGAAATCCCGAGCGGGCCACCACTATCGTATCGAGTGACCAATCACGCGTGATGAAGGAAAGAATCGGAACGCGGGCCGCCGAAGGAAGCGCCCAAGTAACCGCACCCGAAAAACTATGCCGAACATCGAAATCAGACGAGGCGTAGTCGTTCTTGGCCGAAATTACCGTGTTCGACACGCCAGCCACGTAGTCGTTCGAAGCGTTGTCAAGTGAGTGCGAAAAACTGTAGTTGAGCAGCGCCTGCACCTGCTTGGACAACGGCCTCCGGTACTGCACTTGCAAGGCGTTGTAGTTCGATCGCGCGTCATTCTGCGTAAGGAAGAACAACCCGGAGAAATCGGGGTTCGGCTGGAAGAGAGCCTCTTTGCGCAAGAGATCCCTTCCGGCTTGGCCGAGATACGTGACACTCACAGTTTGTTTCCCGCCGAAGGATTTCTCAAGTGCTACGTTCCATTGGTAGGAACGAGGAAGCTTCAGGTTTGGAGTGAACGCGTAGATTTGGTCCGGAAAGGGCGGCGCAAAGGATAAGGCTGGGAGGAAGGAAGAGACGTTGCTCACGGGAACGGAAACGGCCGGAAAAGAGGCGGACGCTGAGTTTGGCCAGAAGGAAGGAACGATCGACGCGGCCCCTAAACCCAAGTCATAGAAAATGCCCGCGCCTGCACGGAGAACGAAATCACCGTTTTTGTTCAATCGATAGGCGAGCCCGAATCGCGGAGCGAAATTTCCATACTTCGTATTCCACAACGGCGTTCCTTGGGGTGCAGGCGCGAGCGCAGCGAGATTATTCAGATTCTCCCAGGCGACAAGAGTGGTACTGCCTTGCGCGGTCGGGGCAGGGCTAAGCTCCCACCTCAACCCATAGGACAAGGTCAGTTTAGACGAAACGTTCCATGTATCCTGGGCATAGAGCGACAAAGCCTTGCCCAGTATTTCCGCGGGACGATTCGTATTCGTGAAAATGTCTGTTTGGCCGGTCGCCAGAAAATCTTGAACCGTGTCCGTCGAATAACTCACTACGCCCGTCGCCGGGTGAATGTCGAGGTACAGCAGACGCGCGTCCGTTCCAAATTTCAGCTTGTGACTGCCGACGACCCAGGATAAGTCGTCCGTTATATTGAACTGCTTCGTTCGATTGTGTCCAATCGTCCCCGCTGCGAAAAAGTACGTATCGAAGGTCTGAAAATTAAATTCATTGGAACTCGCTGGCAAATCTCCGAGATACAGACTCTCTGGAGGCAAGACTGCGCCTCCCATCGCGTGGAGTGCCGCAGTCGCGTTGGAGGTCTGGGTCGAGTAATTGCCTCGGAGCGTGTTGGAAATCCGGCTCCCCCACTCGTTGTTCACTCCGATTGTGAAGGTCTGCGTATTCACTGGCACGGAATCAAGTTCACCTGGAGTGGAAAGGCTGACGGTTTGCGAAGGTGCATAGTTGTAGCGGCCAAAGATCGAAAAGTGCGAGTTGAAGAAATGATCGATCCGGATGCTGGTCGCGTTGAGCGTTCCTGAATTCGAAAAGGCCCCGGCAAACTGGCCGGTGAAACCGTCTGCCGAAAGAGGCCCATTCGGAATGGGATAGGCATTGAGGAAGGGAGCGATCGAGGCAGGCGCGGATTGTCTTGAAGAAAGAGATGGAACCTCCGCAAGGACCGTGGTCGGCAGGCGCAGCCGAGCTCCTTCGTAGGAAAAAAAGAAAAATGTCCTCCCCTTCCGGATCGGGCCACCGAAATATCCGCCAAAATCGTTGTGTCTCTCTTCCGCTTTTCCCAACCCCGCGTTGTTCGCAAACCAATCGTTTGCATCCATGACGTCGTTCCGGAAATAGTCGAACACCCCGCCATGCCAGTCGTTGGTTCCCGAACGCGTCGTGAGCAAGACCTGGCCGCCCGGCTGGCGTCCGAATTCTGGCGAGAACGATGAGGTCTCGATTCGAAATTCTTGCAAGTCATCAACTGACACAAGACTGCTCGTACCACCTAGAGCGCTAAATGCTTGTGCTTGGCCGAGACCGGAAGCGCCACCTGCAGTAATGCCCGCCTGTACCCCGAAGTCCGCCGACACTCCGTCCACCGTGAAATTGTTCGCGCTTGTTCTTTGCCCGGCAATGCTGAACTGTCCAGGAGTGTTTGAATTGGAGGCAGCGATCACGACGCCCGGTGTCAGTTGCAAGAGGGTGTTAAAACTTCGGCCATTCATCGGCAGATTGTCCACAAGCTGTCTGTCGATGACAGTGCTGACGGAGCCTGATTCCGTATTCACGAGCGGCGCACCACCCTGGACCGTAACGATTTCGGAGATCGCTCCGAGCGGCAGCCTGAAGTTAATCGCCAGGGCATCCTGCACATGGATCACAATGTCAGGCTTGATGATCGTCTTGAATCCGATCTTGGAAACCTGAATGCGGTATGGACCGGGCGGCAGGTTCGCAACGAGGTAGATTCCTTCACTGTCCGTCTTCGCAGGGTACTGGACGCTGGTTGTATCGCTGACGATCAGAATCTCCGCGCCCGCGACAATTCCACCCGAAGGGTCGACAACAATTCCACTAATCGTTCCTGTCGGCGACTGTGCCGAACAAATTGCTGCAAAGGTCAAGCCAAGAATGAGTAGGAGCGTTGCAGTCCGCACTCGCAAGGAACCTCCGCAAGCGAGAAACGTTTCCTCGCTACTAGGTCTATGCGAACCACACGCATTGTTGTGCCAATCACACTTCTGTCCGGAAAACAGGACAACTTTTTTTTGGTTTGATCGAACTATGGATGATTCGGATTTACGCGCAGGTAGGCGAACAGCAACTGCTTTCCGCTCGGATGATGACTTCCACCGCTGGGTTCGACCGTCACAAACACCGCATCAATGTTTGCCAGGGCTTTGGCATCGTCAAACTTTAGAACCCATCTTTTCTTACTTGCGTTGTCTTCGTAAAAAATTCCTAGACTGAGTGCTTGTTGTTTGTCCACGCCGCGCCGGCCCCACGCCTGGAACGTACTCGCGGTTCTCAAACCCGCTTCTTGGTCCAAGTCATAAGCGTAGAAAATGAGCGACTTTCCTTTTGTGTAGAAGACCCGACCATAGGTCTTGTCCGTCTCTCCGGTTCCACCAACGTCATGAACCTCGGCGATGTATAGGTCACGCGCACCCATCAGTTCACGAATGTCGCGGTCGTGGTCCAGCAATTCTTGTTGTTTTGCTACTTGTGCCTGTTGCTGGTCCAGCGCTTGCTCTCGATCGCGTGCAAGTTGTGTCAGTTCGCTCACCTTCGCTTCTAGCGTCGCGGCGCGCTTCGCTGCATCCTCGCGCTGCTGGCTGAGTGTTTCGGCTCTCACTTGAAGTTCTTGTAGGTTGGTTTGAGTGGCGATCAATTCTGCGTTGAGACGGGAAATTTCACTTGAGCGGCTTTCACTGGATTGCTGTCCACTCTTGCTGCTCGCAACAGCGGCGCTGTTTAGCGCTCTCAATCGGTTAAGTTCATCTCCTTGCGCGACCATGTCGCGCTTCAACTCCGCCACAGCGTTGTCGTCGATCGCGAGCTTCGCCAAAAGTTCTGCTCTCTCGTGGCCGAAATCGCTGATCTGCTCCTCAAGAGACTGCGCAGGTTCAGTCTTTTTCTGGGCCGTGTCCGTGCCGCGTTTCAATCCGCTTCGGTAAGCGCCGATCCCTAGTGCGATCGCAAGCAGGACGCACGCCGCAAACGGCATCCACAGTTCGGCCCATGGAATCTGGGACGGCCGATAGGCAAGCCGACGTCCAGTCGGCTCGGTCTCTAATTTGCCCGGTTCGTTATCGGCCGGTGGATTAGAGTTCTGGTCCGCCTTCAATCGCTTGAAAAAAGCTGCTTCTGCTTTCTCAACGGACCACGACGTATCGGATCCCTCCGTACGCGAACCTAGATCATCGGCTAGAGCCGGAACGGCTTTTTGGACCGTTATCTCGAATTTGTGTTTCGCCTGGCGGCAGGAGGGACAAACCGCAAGGTGCTCTTCCAACGCTCGTTCTTCTTCGCCGGTCAGTTCACCCGCGGTCGACGCGGCACACAATTCTAGATATTTCTCGTGCGAATCCATTTGTTACAACGCCTCGACGCTCTCAATTTCTGTTCGCTGACAGCACATGCGTTATGGCCAATTCAGATCATTCTCATCCGCGTGCTTTCGAAGTTTCTCCAAACCACGGTAGTAGTGATGGCGAATATTAACGTAGGATTGGCCCAACTTCTCGGCGATCTCTGTAAATGTACAACCCTCATAAAAATGCAGCCGCAACGTCTCTCGCTGGCACTCGGTAAGGCTATCCCACACATTTCTCCACCCATTCCTGCCGAAAAACCCTTCAGCCGTATTGTCGTAGTGTGGGCCCTTCGTGCTGTGTGGACTATTTTCAAGGGTCTTGTCCGTGATTGGGGACGCATAAAACCCGTGCGTTTTGAGTTGCCTCCTACGTATCAACGCCTGAGTGTAGGCCACTTGAAAGATCCAAGAACGCACGGAACCCTTAGACCGATCGAAGAGTTTGCTCCTCCGCTGGATGTATAGAAAGACCTCTTGAACGAGATCGTCCGCCTCCGCGGTATGGCGAAGAATTCTTTGACCAACATTCCGGACGGGACGAGCGAAGCGTCGGAACAGTAAAGCGAGAGCATCACGATCGCCTACCTGAACGAGCGCCATTAGAATTTCATCTGCACTTTCGACTAATTGTGCTGGATCAGTCGACAGGGCTTCTCCATCGCCCAGTCCCGCCCGACTGATTGAAAAAGCTGGAAAGCGAGATGTAGTAAACGAACTCATTGTGTCGTGCAAAAGCTAAGCAACGACGTTGCCTGGCTCATATCAGGCGTCCAAAACCAGACTATCCAGCGAACCCGTAATCTCATTCGGTGGTGTTAGATGGATCAGTACGCAAGACTCGGCACCGAATTGGAGATCGCTAAGTGCCGAGCCTGCGCGATAAATTTGGCCAGCGCCTCAGAGCAATCCGATTGGCTAGAAAGTTGAGCCAGGAGCAATTCGCTGAGCTTCTTGGAATATCCGTGGACTTCCTGAGTTTAATCGAGCGAGGAATCAACGCACCCTCGTTCGAGAACCTTGACGCGTTTTCTACGCAACTCAAGATGCCGCTTTCTGTCCTCTTCGATTTCGACAGCACTCCAGATCCTTCGTTACGCGAATAAATCGCTACCGGTTTAGACAGTCTCAACCGACTCGGACTCAATTCGTGTCCAAATGCGTGAAGCATCAGCCATCAGGTTGCTAGCCTCTGGAAACGGCCTCCAAAGTAACCCGTAACCTGGTTCGGTGGTACTCGGAATGAGATTACGACAGACTTTTCGGCGGTGCAACGTAAGAATTGGAAAATCTGAAAAAACAATTCGGCCTTCGGATTCGCCAGATTCGTGACGAATCGGATAGGACACAAGAGGAGTTCGCCGAGATTGTCGGCATCTCAGTGGATTTTCTCAGTTTGATCGAGCGCGGAAGAAATGCACCTTCGTTCAGGAGACTTGAAAGGATGGCGCGCGGACTCTCAAAACCCGTCGCGTATCTCTTTACTTTTGACTCCAATTACAAACCACGGAAGCGGAAGGCACGTCGATCTTAGGAAGTGCGCATATCCTCTAGCAAATGGTTCCGAAGCTTGTCCTTCTTTCCGGACACCCCGAAGTTTCAACCGAGCGATCTGCTTGTCAGATGATAAATTTACGACCTTGCGAAATACTTTGGATTGGTTCCGTTCAATGAATACTTCACTCCCCTTACAGTCCCCAACAAAGTTCTGCCAATCCTTTCCCTTGTGGCTTCGCTGGTCTTCCATTTGCACACTTTTGGTTTCCCTTGGCTTTCTTTCTCTGTCCTTCTTTGCATACGGTCGCCAGTCCATATTTTCGGAGAGTTTGATACCAACACTTCTCGTTACACTGAGCTTCGCAGCATTTTTGAACATCTATTCTCTGTGGCACTTTCGCAATGAGCATCGAGAGATCGATCAAGCGTTTCGGGACACCGATTGTGAATGTTCGTCCATTTTTAGGAACGTTCTTGATGGGATCTTGATTGCGAACGATGCGGGCGACTGCTTGGATGCAAATCCAGCGGCGGCGGCTATCCTGAGATGTTCCCGCAATAACCTGATCGGCCAAAGTGTCGGTCGTTTTCTCGTGGATATGGATTCCTTCAAGCAAGGATGGAATTCCTTCCTCCAAAACAAGCGCCAACGAGGTCGAGCACGCCTGGTGGCAGGCGATGGAACAACTCTGTATGTGGACTTTACGGCCGCAGCCAATTACTTGCCCGGCCGGCATCTACTAATCCTCTGTGATGTGACGGAACGAGCACACGCCGAGTTTTCTCTACGTAAGAGCGAAGAACGCTTCCACCAAATGGCCAGCAACATTCAGGAAATATTTTGGATGATGGATGCCAACACACAGGAAGTCACCTACGTAAACGAGGCGTACGCGACGCTTACCGGCCACAGCCTCGCATCACTTCGTGCCAATCCATCCTCATACCGGGAACTGATTCATTCCGAAGACCGGATTCGCGTTCTCTCTAAGCTTCAGGATCTTGCAAATTCCGGAATTTTTGACGAGGAGTTTCGTTTTATACGCGCTGACGGCGAAGTTCGATGGGCCTGGGCAAAAGGCTTTCCAGTGCGAACTAATGAAGTTACTCGCTGGCTCGTGGGGACAGCTCAAGACATCACGTCGCGCAAACACGCTGAGATGCAGATTACCGAGCATCTTGACGCCGCGGAGGCCGCCCGTGCCGAAGCTGAAGCGCTTCGCAAATCAACTTTGGCTCTTAGTCAAAACCTTGCCATGGATTCTGTTCTCGACACATTGCTGCAATGCATGTCGGAACTGGTTCCCTTTGATGTCGCTACGGTGCTGTTCGTGGAAGATGCGTCGAACCTCATGGTTGCCCGCGAAGCACCCCGAGTGTTGCCAAAAAGGATTGGCCTAACCTTCAAGGCATCCGAGAATGTGTTCCTCGAGAGGGTCTTATTCGAGCAACGGGCCATACTGGTGGCGGACGTAAACCGGGAAACAGAATGGCGGGGCGTCCAACCTCTCGATCGAATCGAGTCATGGCTAGGCGTTCCGCTCGTGGCTGCCGGCGCCGTACTCGGCATTCTCTCTCTCGGCGCACAGGCCCAGAACGTTTTTGCGCCGGAGCACCTTCGACTAGCCAAGTCGCTTGCCGTCGCGGCCGCCGTCGCTATTAAAAACGCCAGGGTCCACGAGCGCGCCGAAATCTACGCCTCCGAACTCGAGATTAACCTGCGCGAACTCCGCGATACCCAGAAAGCACTCGAACACGCCGAACACAAATCCTCTTGATCGACAGAAATCTAAACCTTTCGTTCCCTACTCCTAGGCTCGAACCAAGGTGAACCTTCTGCAGAGTTTCAAGGGTGGCACTGACAGGCTCGGACCTTGTAAGCTATTTTGACTTCAGGTCACGACTATTCCACAAACGTAAAGACATGCAATTTCAACTGAATGGAAGAAACTTGGTATGGCACGCGCAGTCGGAGTCCGTCTAATTTTCGCCAATCCAACCGACCGCAGGAGTGACATTAAGAAAATCCACCAAACCTCAATTAGCGTTCAGCATTAATCCATACTGGAAGCGAGATGGAAGACGGGGACGTATTCCGGATTCCGGCCACCGTTTCTCTCAGGGATTTGACAGTGGTTTTGAGCCGTTCCAGATTTCCGCCGAGGCCGTGATAAAGAAGTAGCCGTGCCGCACGCTGATTTTCGGAGTCAGCGATTATAATTTTTCGAACAGGATCCCAAAGCACACCATTCCATGGTTGGTCGGCTAGCTGCATTGGGACTCTTGTTAGATTTTTGTGAATTGCGGAAAGGTTCAGACCGTCTTCCAAAAGGAGCTTGCAGATTCGGAAGACCATCGTGAGTCCAATCGGCCGGAAAAGTAGATGTCCTCCATTTTGATTCCTGAACTTGTGAGCGATTCTTTCTTCGGGCTTGCTCTTGGCCAGTTCCCGCAGCTCGGAGAAATGAGTAGTGAGACTATCCCAGAATTCCGTGGCACGTCCGTAGAACGGTGCTATTTCGGGGTCGGGCGGGCGCATCCGTTTGTAAAGCTCCCAGCTCTTCTTCTTCGGTCTGTTGCACAGGTACATGTCTAGCCCGTCGTAGAGTGCGGTGACGGTGCTGAGGTGAATGGTGTCGGTTTTCGGAAGCGAATTTCCTTTTCGAAGAGCGATATAGCTGTGGAGTAGTGGATATTCGTCGACTAGCTTCCTCGTCACGATAGCAACAACATCGTCTTCGTCCAGCGCAATATTCTCCATCTTGCTGACAGGCTTCGCGTAACGATTGAGTGTGGAAAACAATCTCCTGGTACGTTGTTTCCCCTTGGCGTCTCCCGAATGAGCTATGAGCAACGCGCAAACTTCCTCTTTGCCCAGCTGAGGATTCTCGGAAAAAGCGTTCCGGATACCGACGACGCGATGTTGTCCGTCGATCGCGAACAACTTTTCTTTTCCGTTCAGCAAAAGAAGGCCGAGACTTCCTTCGAGGCGTTCCGTTTCCTCTGATTCACGGTCTCCAACGTCGACCTCCACCTCTCGCCAATTGGGGCTACCGCCGTACACCCCCAGAACGATGGCATTAAATAAGCGTTGCTTCTGAGAAAGGAGATAGTTCTCGATCGACTTGGAGTGACTGGACGTATCGACCTCGCGCTGGATCCAATCGTCCAAGCGCGCGGTTTTGTGAATGTCGGAAACGAGAGAGACTCGTTCGGCGATCTCCTTCATCGGGAGGCAAGTGGCATAGTAAATCCAGTCACCCATCCGGCCACGCAGAGCGGCCAGTTTCAAGGGGATTCGTTTCTTAGCGGAAGGCATGTCTCTTCCTTCTGAGCTTGCCTGGGATTTGATCGTTCGCAGGCGGCATCAGCGCGGCAAGGAGGCGCTGTTCAAGGTCGTGTGGGTCTCCCGGTTTCGGAATTTCGGCATAAGCAAAATGAACATAGTCGAAATATTTTCGGAGCCAATAGGTGATTTTCGGGCGACCGTGAACGGGGTCAATGGATTCCTTAAGGTAACGATGGTACCGGCTGCGAATGGAAGTGCCTGCCTTACCGATGTAGATGAGGACGTTGGCGTCGAGTCCCAAGGGAATCCCTGGACGGATTAGAAAAGCATACACGCCGGGTTTCTCTGGGATATGCTTAGCCGTCTCTTTGCGAAAAATCAGTGTCGTCCACTTCGCGTTGTCGAAGGTTTTTTGTTTGTAGGTTTTCCAGCCTTCGGCGAACAGCATGATGGATTGCTCGTTGGCTTTCAACTGGTCGGCTGCGTCGACAAATTCAGTCGCTGCGTGGACGGACAGCGGGGGAGGGGGTGTTTTCGGCATGGTTTCGATCCGACAGTAGGATATCAGACAGAAAATTCTTAAACTGAGTTCTCTCCTATACGTGACGAGTGGGTTAACAGAAATCGTACAAGGATCCTAGTATTTAGGCGTAATCTGTGATGTCATTACATGTCATTACGACGACCTCGGCGGGTTTGAAATCCGTATGGCGAACAGAGCCAAGAAGAAAGGACGAACGGGCAAACCGTTGCAGGTGTACTTTCCAGATGCGCAAAGAGACCAGATCAGGAGAATCGCGAAGGAGCGGCGGCTGCCCGAATCGGAAATCGTCCGCGCCGCCGTTGAAAGCTTTATGGCTCGAATGTCGACCGGGCAATTGGAACTGGGACTGAATGCTCTGGAGGACTGAGGACTATGTCAGACACGCCGAAATACAGATTTTCAGGACACGAGTCATTCACCTGCCGGTACGCGTGGCTCCCGAAAGCGTTCCAGGCAATCGGCGACGAGCCCGAGCTATTCTCGGACGAAGAAGACGCGATCGTCACGCTCGGTGTGGGAAAGAATATGGTGCGGTCCATCCGTTTCTGGATGCAAGTTAGCGGCATTGCTCGTGCCCGAGAGCGCGGGGGATACGAGCGCTCGGAGTTCGGCAAGATTCTGTTGAAGCGGGGAGGGGCGGATCCGTATCTCGAGGATCGTCGTACGCTTTGGTTGATTCATTGGCAGATTGCAACGCAAGTGTCTGAGCCACTTTTCGCCTGGGACTTCCTGTTGAATGCGTGGATGGGTTCGGCGTTCTCAAGAACCGAGGTGCTGGATGGATTTCGAAGGCAGAGTGCGAAGCTTGAGAGGAAACTATCGCCGGTGACGCTTTCGCAGCATTTCGACACGTTTCTCCATACCTATGTGCCGACGCAAGGGAAAAAATCGGCTGTGCTAGAGGATACATTAGACTGCCCGTTGGTTGAACTGGAACTGATTCAGCGCGTTGGCGAGCGTAGTTTGGAAGGTTCGGATAGCCGAGAATCCCTATACGCTTTCAACCGGGACAGGAAGGCAGAAATAACGGGTCGATTGTTCGCGTTCTGTCTGGACGACTTTTGGAAGAAGTGCCTTCCCGGCGAATCGACGTTGCAACTGAGTGACGTTGCGAACGCTCGCTATTCGCCGGGCCGCATTTTTCAGTTGTCGGAGTGGGATGTTCGGGAGCGTCTCGAAAACATCGACCAGGATTCGGACGGAGCGTTTCAATTCGTCGAGTCGGCACTTTTCCAGCGAATCACCCGGGAGAACAAGTCCGACCCGAACGTTCTGCTATCCGCGATTTACGAGAGCGAGACAACAACACATGCCTGAACGACGAATTAGCAGCGTACTTCATTTTGAGAGGCGATTCCTCCGCTCGGTTCATCTGGAGCGGGACTATCGAGACCCTTCTTCGCTCGCCGGATATGTCGTAACTGACCAGATCCGCGGTTATCTGCGACGACTTTCTCACGGGCTGCAATCGAATTCGGGCCAGCGGGCCTGGCGCGTTACGGGCGACTACGGTTCCGGAAAGTCAGCTTTTGCGTTGTTATTGGCCCATGTGTTGGGTCGATTAAAGTCAGAAGCAGGCCGGAATGCATTGCGTGCGATCGATGTCGAATCACTTGAGGTTGGAAAACCTCGGCTGATGCCCGTGCTGGTTACAGGCTCACGGGAATCTCTGGCCGTAGCGCTGCTGCGTTCCCTTGTTCGAGACGCTGCCGAAATTTTGCAGACGGACCGACTTTTGCTGCGAAAGACGCAACAGCTTTTAGGGCGAAGCCCAGGGGAGCTTCGCGACGAGGAAGTCGTGGAGGTTGTCCAGGCGGTGGTCCGGGCGGGGCGCGCTTCGCGTAAAGCTGCCGGGTTACTGCTTCTCCTGGATGAGCTGGGGAAGTTTCTTGAATTCGGGGTATTGCATCCGGAACGGCAGGATATTTATCTGCTGCAGAGGATCGCGGAAGCTGCGTCTCACAGTGGCGAGGAGCCTCTTTTTGTTGTCGGTCTTCTGCATCAAGGATTCAGTGCGTATGCAGAGAATCTTTCGGCCCCCGCGCAACGGGAATGGGAAAAAGTCGCTGGGCGCTTTGAGGAGATGGTATTTGCGCAACCTCTTTCCGATGTGGCGAGTCTGGTGTGCGATGCCCTCAATGTGAAGAGTGACCTGCTTTCACGAGGCTTGAACGGCACCGCGAAGGCGGCGATGGAGAAAGCGGTCGAGATGGGCTGGTACGGTGCTGGCGTTTCACGCCCGAAGCTGGCACAGCTTGCGGCCCGGATGTATCCGATCCATCCAACGGTCCTGCCAGTACTGGTTCAGTTGTTTCGGCGATTCGGCCAAAACGAGCGGTCATTGTTCGGTTTCATGCTGTCGAGTGAGCCGTTTGGATTGATGGAATTTGCGAGCACACGAAATATCAGTTCCGGCTGTTTTTATGAGATTCACAACCTTTACGACTACGCGCGCGCTTCCTTTGGAAATCGCCTAAGTGCGCAAAGCTTCCGGAACCATTGGAATCATATTGAGTCTTTGATTGAAAGTTTTCACACGAATGATGAGAGAGAGCTGCGCGTTTTGAAGACAGTCGGACTGTTGAACGTGATCGATGCGGGGCATCTTATCGCCACGGAAGAGGCAGTTTGTTCTAGCCTGGGCGCGGAGGCAAAGGAAGATAAGAAATCTGTGCTCGCATTGGTCCGTCGACTTGCACAGAAGGGCATCCTTTACAACCGAGGTGCTGCAGGTGGTTATTGCCTCTGGCCGCACACGAGCGTGAACCTGGAGACAGCCTACGAGAACGCAAGTCAAGCAGTGGGAAGGAAACACGATTCCGTTATCGAGCAAGCTCAGCAGTATTTAACAAACCGGCCGCTGGTGGCGCGACGCCATTATATTGAGACAGGGAACCTTCGGCACTTTTCTGTGGAGTATGTCGGTGTGGAACGCTTGGACGAAGTTGCCGCGCAGGACCTGGAATCGACGGACGGGAGTGTCATCGTTGTCCTCTGCGAGACCAAAGAGCAGCGGCAGCGGGCGATCGAGAAAGCGCAGTCGAAATTGTTACGTGGGAGAAAGATTCTTTTGGTCGCGATTTCTCAGCCGCTCGAGATGCTAGGAGGCCTGGTTCAAGAAGTTCGTCGGTGGGAACACGTACGTGACAATACCAAGCAGCTTGTACATGACAAGTTTGCGTTGGACGAGCTGTCACGACAACTCAGTACGGCACGAGAAGCGTTGGTGAAACGCGTCGCCGCGGTAGCCGGAGTCCATGGGACTGCGGAAACGAGTCTGGAATGGTTCTGCGCAGGAAAGCGACTCGTCATCAAATCGGGGAAAGCGCTCACGAGCCATTTGTCGGTTTTGTGTAACGAGGTATATAGCTCGGCCCCACGCGTGCACAACGAATTGGTGAATCGTCGGATGCTCAGTTCCGCGGCGGCCGCGGCCCGGACACGGTTGATTGAGGGTATCTTTCGATACGCGAGTCAGGAATATCTAGGAATGGATTCGAAAAAGAAACCTCCTGAGATGTCGATGTATTTGTCGCTGCTAAAAGGGACAGGCATCCATCGTCGCGAGAAGGATTCCTGGGTGCTAAAGATTCCGACCGCTGGTAGTGATCCTTCGAATTTAGCCAGCGCATTCGGGAGAATCCGGCAGATTCTCATCTCCGCCAACATGGGGCGCGTCTCTGTTGCTCATCTATTCGCGGAACTGCGTAAACCTCCTTTCGGTGTGCGCGACGGTCTTTTGCCGATTCTCTTGGCGGTGTTTGCTTCCGCGCACGAGCAGCATGTTGCCTTCTACGACGGAGGCGTGTTCCTCCCGGAAATGTCGGGACTCGATACCATGCGGGTCGCTAAACGCCCGGAGCTGTTCGAAGTCCAGTATTGCGACGTAGGTGGGGTGCGTGCGGAACTCTTCTCCAAGCTATTGGATTTAATCGCATCCCCGGCGACATCCAAACCGCAGCCTGAGTTGCTCGACGTAGTTCGGCCGCTGTGTGTATTCGCGGCACAACTACCACCGTACACGCGCCACACGCGACAGCTACCGAAGACGGCGATGGAGGTCCGCGAAGTCCTTCTCAGTGCCGTGGAACCAGCCGGTTTGGTGTTTCGGGAATTGCCAAAGGTCTGTGGGTTTGAGGAGTTTACAAGCTCGGGGAAAATTGACCGGAAGCGAATCGAAGGCTTTGTCCGTGTTCTGCGCGGAGCGCTCAGCGATCTGCAAATGGCCTACCCACGTATGCTCGACCGAATCAAGGCGGCCGTGGCCGAGGCACTCCGTGGAGAAAAAGCGTTTGGCGAGTTTCGTCTCGATCTGTCAAGGCGCGCCCGGCAAGTAACAATCGGGGTGACGGAACCACGGCTAAGAGCGTTCTGCAACCGGTTGATCGATGCCGGGCTCGATGACACCGCCTGGATAGGCTCACTCGGGAGCTTACTGTGCTCGGTTCCACCGGAGAAATGGATGGACTCCGACTACGAGCGTTTTCTGCAAGAGTTGCAGCAATACGCTGCGCGTTTTGAACGGGTAGAAGCGATAAAGTTCCAGACGAGTGACGTCGGAACCGATTCAGCACCGGTACGGGTTTGTTTAACAGCGGGTGATGGTTCGGAGATTCAGAAAGTAATCTTCGTGGACCGGATGCAGGATGAACGATTGCGCGACTTTCAGCGAAGGCTTGAGGCGATGGTGAAAGAGCACAAGCTTGCCGCGCAGAGCGCCATTGCGCAGGTGTTGTGGACGGCTCTGGCGTCGGAGGAAGCATGAAACAGGCATCGTCGGGCAAGACAAGGCACATTCTGAGCCTCTCTGGCGGAAAGGACAGCGCGGCCCTCGCCGTGTACATGCGGGATCGAGTTCCTGAGATGGAGTACATATTTCATGACACCGGCCACGAACTGCCGGAGACTTACCAATACCTTGCACGGCTCGAGGCCTATCTCGGGAAAAAGGTTCAGGCCACACGTCCGGACTACAACTTTGACAAATGGCTGCAAGTCTATGGCGGCATGATTCCTTCAAGCAGGCGACGGTGGTGCACACGAAAGCTAAAGTTAGAGCCGTTTGAGAGCTTCGTTGGAATGGATCCAGTAGTGAACTATATCGGGCTTCGCGCCGACGAAGACCGTGAGGGTTACATCAGCACAAAGGAAAATATCCGAGCGGTGTATCCATTTCGCGAGGCGGGCCTCAAGCTACGCGATATCCATCAGATTCTGGAAGATGCCGGATTGGGAATGCCTCAATATACGACCTGGGGCCGTACGCGATCGGGCTGTTATTTCTGTTTTTTTCAGCAAAAAATCGAGTGGGTTCGGCTCAAGGAGACGCACCCACTCCTTTTCAAAAAAGCAAAGGAATTTGAATCCGCCGATACGTCCACCGGAAACAAGTTTTTCTGGAGCGAGAATGAATCCCTCACGGAATTAGAACGTCCTGAGCGTGTGGAAGAAATCAAACGAAAGTGGGAGCAGAGCCGAGAACAGGCGAAACAGAGATCCGCGAAACTAGTTCAGATTCTCGGCCAAGACGAACCCGATGACGAGGAGCCCGAGGGATGTCTGATTTGTCACATTTGAAAGTATATTTTCGTTTCCGAAATCGGGCAATTTCCTCTAGGTTCAATTAGAACACCAAATGGGATTTCGCGTTCAAGCCCGCACCATTCTACAGCTCGGAGCGGAACTAATCAGCTCTGATGCGATCGCGTTTTACGAACTCATCAAGAATTCGTTTGATGCCGACGCCAGAACTGTACGAATCCGAATCGTTTGCCTGCTTCCCCACGATGTGTGTAACAAATTTCTGGACCGAATCGATTTACTCGAAACCTCCTCCGAGGACGAGAAGAAGCTTGTTCGTTCGCTTCGCTCTGAAATCTCTGAGTTGCTCGACGGTGGGGACAAAATGTCTCGTGCCGCTATCGAAAAGCTAGGCAGTGCGGAGACCTTCGAAGAACTTAGGGACTGTCTAAGACGCGGGAACCGAATCGAAGTTCAAGATCGTGGAGCGGGAATGTCGATCCGCGACCTGAAGGATGTGTACCTCACGATTGGCACGAGGAGCCGCTACAACGAAAGACAGAATCTATTGAAGAGAACATCCGGCAATGGACAATCCACCGTTCTTGGAGAAAAGGGAATCGGACGCCTTTCGGTGATGCGCCTCGGGCGCGAATTACATGTCCTCACTGCGACATCCGGAGAAAAGCGTTGGAACGAACTGGCGATCGATTGGAATATGTTTTCTCACGACATCGATCAGCTGCTCGAAAACGTTACGATCGAGCCGAGGCTTAACGGACCGAAGGATACCCCTTCCGATTCGGGTACCACCATCACGGTTACGCGACTCACATCGACCTGGACCCACAGACGCGTAGAGGAACTTGTCGAAGAAGAGTTCAGCAAGTTCATCGATCCGTTTGCCGTCGAGAACAAATACAAGATTTCGGCACGTTTTAATGGGGAGTTGGTTCCGCCGGTCCCTCTGGATCAACTATTGCTTCAAGTATCCCACGCCACCCTCGAGGCTGAGTATGTTGTTGATGGACCGGATGCCCCGCGTCTCTTCGGAAAAATCGACTATCGACGCTTCGGTCGCTCCAAATCCTTCGAGGACAAGGGCACACACCTTCTAACTAGCTCGAGATCGCGCTCGCTTGAACAGCTGAGGGCCCTCGGTCCATTCAAGCTTCGTCTGTATTGGTTCAACCGGAAATTCATAAAGGATTCCGCGGGACTTGATTCGACTTACATCAAGAAACTTGTTCGACGCTGGGCTGGCGGTGTGATGGTTTACCGCGATGGGTTCCGAGTAAATCCTTATGGAAGTCCAGATGATGATTGGCTCGGATTGGATAAGAGGGCACTGGCTTCAGGTGGATACAAACTGAATCGAAATCAGCTCGTCGGCAAGCTAGATATCTCCGCGAGACACAATCCCGGTTTACTTGATCAGACGAACAGGGAGGGATTGAGAGATTGCGATGAAAAGGACGTCCTTGTAGCGCTTCTACGGCATGTCATTCTGACCAATTTCAAGACATTTCTGGACGCCGTCGAACGCGAACTGGAACCCCAGGAACCGATCACGATCGACCAAGTTGAACAGCGGGTCGAAAATACCACGAGGAATCTGCGCCGGACGTGGACAACCTTGCTCTCCAAATATCCGCAGGTCAAGAAGAGCCCGGAACTCGTGTCGCGAGTTGAGGATGCCTTAGAGGAGCTCGGGGAGTTGCTGGACAATGCCAGGATTCTCGTGACCTCCTACGAAAAAGGACGAGACCAATTGGTGCACTTGGCTGGCGTAGGGTTAATGGTGGAAGTCATTGGCCATGAACTCAATCGAGCTACAGAACATACGCTGCGCACGCTTGCGGATTCCAAAAAAACCGTTTCTACCGATGCCTTCGAGAACTCCCTCGAAGCCTTGCATGCGCAGCTGAAGACCATTCAGAAGCGTTTGCGCATACTCGATCCACTCAGCACGGCTGGCCGTCAAGTCAAAGAAGAATTCGATCTCGTTCACTGGGCGCGCGAGATAGTTTCGTCCCACGAAAATCAATTTGAAAGGCACGGTATTGCCGCAGAGTTCGAGGTTAAGAGCGGTAACGCCAAAAAAACGATACGAGTGAACGCAGTCAAAGGGATGATTGTTCAAATCATTGAGAATCTGATAGCCAATTCCGTGTATTGGCTTAGCGCGGAACGGATGTCCAATCCGAGCTTCATTCCGAAACTGAAAATCGTGGTGAATGTGGATAGCTCGGAACTATCGGTAACGGACAATGGACCCGGCGTTGAGCCTGCCCGGGCCGAGGACATCTTCCGGCCTTTTGTGACTTCCAAACCGCCAGGCGAAGGGAAGGGTTTGGGACTGTTCATCGCCCGCGAGCTTGCGAACTATCACGGCTGCTCCCTAGCCATTTCCGAGAAGAAAAGCAACAAAGGCGCACTCAACACTTTTGTTTTTAATTTCGGAAATCTTACCAGATGAGTTAACCGATGTCACACGCCGCCACTGTTCTAGCTCAAAAGAAAGTGGAACGCATCGTCATTATCGACGACGCGTACGATCCGGTCACCATCAAGAATATTCCGAGCGAGTCCCTTGAGAAATTCTGGGGCGAAATCGAAGAGGATGAAAAGCTCAAGAAGGAGCTTGTAGACCTTGGCGTGACCGCTTCCAAACTAGCTGAGCTTACCGACAAATCGCTTCAGATTCTTTTGGAGAAATTCGGTACCCTTCAAGGCCTCAAAGTCCACGCAGAGAAGATACTCAGCGCCATCATTGTTGCGCGCACAGACGTCGATACAATCAAGACGAACCTCGAAGACCTCCAGTTAACGGTCGCATCTGCGGGAACGAGCGATCAATTGACTCAGCAGGAATGCAAGATTTACCTCCTAGACTACTATCTCGGGCCAACCGACAATGAGCTGGATGCCAGCGCGGCAGTTGCCGCAGCCGTGGCGCGCGCCGAACAAATTTACGCGCTGTACCCTGACCCTCAACCGAGACCCATCATCGTCTTGATGTCCTCCAAGCCTCTGTCGGCGCAACAGATTCGCGATTTTCGCAAGCAATCGCGCCTTCTCGGCGGAATGTTCCACCACATTCCCAAGCAACAGCTCAAGGATAAACACACACTCCAACGAAAGATCCTCGCGGTTGCGAAGTCGCTGCCAGTAGCCCACGCAATCGAAGCACTCATTGCCTCAGTTGAACGCTCTATTCTCAGCGTACGGGAGCAATTCGGCGCGACCTTGAGGGACCTCAGCCTAGAAGACTACGTGTATATCCAACAGCTGAGCCTAAAAGAAGACGGCCAGCCCTTTGGGGAATACTTGCTATGGCTCTTTAGTTCGGAGTTCCAGCGCAGAGTCTTTGAAGCGGAGGAGGTTCGACAAAAAGAAACTCTTGTCAACGAGCTATTGCCGAATGAGGAGTTGCCTCCAAGACAATTCAAGCCATCGAGTGATTTAACCGCAATGTACAAGAGTGCTCTTTTTCAAGAGATGTCAAACGAAGTGAAATCACATCCTTTGAGTAGTGCCGAACAAGATTATCCCCTGGTTGCTCTAGGTGACATCTTCTTAAATGAGAAGAAACAACTCTATCTCGTCCTTAATCCCGCCTGCGATTTAGCGTTTTCTCCCACATCTAAGGGACGCGCGTTCTCGTCGAACAAATCCATCGTATTGATTCCCGGTCTGCTCCTTCCGTTAGCTAAAACCATACCCACCGATTTGTTGAAAAAGCCTCGAACCGAATTCTTCGACTATGCCGGAAATACTTATCGGATTATTTGGGATCCGAAGCGGATCATGACCCGAGAGTACGGCGAGATGCGCGAATGGATTCGGAAGGAGGAGTTACGACGCGAATATCGCCTCAGACTGACTTACGCCTTGGAAGTTCAACAGGCATTTACGGCCGACTTTGGGAGGGTCGGCCCACCGATCGCCCCACCACTTTTTGATTCCGTTCGAGCGGAATTATACACGTATGACGAGAAAGGGAAAACGAAGTTGCTATGCGGGCCACTGGACGACGATGCGGCGCTCGTAATGTCCGGTGAATCAACGCAATGCGCACTCGGTCTTGGATTCCTTGAGGAATTTTGTAGCAAACTGCCCGAGGCGATCAAAGCTATTGAGGGGCGCATCGCGGAATTACAGAAGCGTCTCGATCTTGCGCGCACGCCTGTTGGAGAAGGCGCAGGGACTGTTCCGGAGGGTGCAGGATCGGGCGGAGTCACCGAGGAAGAGAAACAAAAGATTACTGACCGAATCGAACGGTGTAAAAATCACCTGGCTCGAATCCAAGAATTTGAGAAAGACAAATCAAAACAAATGGAATTGATCTCTAAGCCGCTTGTTATCCCAGAACCTGGCGCCGCGGCTCCCCTGAGTCTACCCGCAGACTTTATTCACATTTACCACGAAAAAGAAGTACCCAACAATTTTCAGGCGACTGAGCCATTCATTCTTAGGCTGACCAGCATCAAGTAATTCAAGAGCCTAGCGATTTCGGGTGGCAATCCATCTCCAGATTGTAGGCGAACTGCACTATCTGTGCTCAAAGTCATTACCGAATTGGATAGAACCTCCGAGAAGGCGGCCCTCGAAAATCTCCCGATTCCTACGCGGGTTCGCGACCAGCATGCTCGTCGTAGACAGACGCTCGACTTCTGAATCCTTAGACTTCTACGCCACGACCGCGCAAACGGACTCACCCGGACGTCTCCTCCGGAACCGCTTACCGACTTCTGTCAGCGCGGCCCTTGGCTCACCGCTTCTGATGCCTCACCGCTCGCGGCCCAGTCCAGGTGCTTCGACGCATGTTCCTTTTCAGCCGCTCCTTTCCTCGGGCACGGCTTCGGGATAATTCCTGCGCCCGGCAGCTTCCCGGCTTCTGCTTTCCCGGTTCCTCCCTGTGAGTCTTTGGGTCCCTCCCAGAATGCAGCCGCTCGCCTTGGGAGCAGTATCCACTTCGCCCTTGGGTGCCCCAAGGAAATGGGGCAAAAAAGGAGAAACAAAAATGTATCTGAATCACGTTCAACTCATCGGCTTCCTCGGAAAAGATCCGGAGAAACGCCAAGTCCGCGGCAACGGTGCGAACTTCACTGTCCTGTCCGTCGCCACCCAGCAGTCGTGGAAAGACCCGAACGAAGAGTGGCAGTCCAAGACCGAGTGGCACCGCGTCGTGGCTTTCAACCGTCTCGGTGAATCGATTGCGGATTCACTCCACAAAGGCGATCACGTCCTCATCGACGGCCTGCTCGTCAGCTCGAAGTACGAGCGGGAGAACGGGAAGTCCAAAAAGGCCAAGAGCACGAAAGTCGCGATCTTCTGGAGCGTTCGTGCGAACTCCGTGCGACGTCTCAGTCGAGCGGAAGCTGAAGTACCGACGGCCGCGCCCAGCCCCGAAGCGGGTGCTGAGCCGGGTGATGCTCCATACTGAACTCCGCGTACAAGAGCCCTCCGGCCCAGGCCGGAGGGCTTTTTGTTGTGTGCCGACCATGTTCGATAACCGTCCCCCCTCTGCCGATTGTCCTGCATTCCTGCCAGAGAAAAGAAATCTAGCCAGCGGCAAGCTGTATCGCGCAGGATACGCCTCCGCCGCTGATCCTCAACAGTTAGCGGCTTTCCAACACCGGTTCCTCCCCGCAACCGATGGCTGTTCCTTTGGCGCTCCGAAGTTGTCGAGAGCGTGTCGCTGCTCTCGTACGTGCGCCCAGTCCGCCACTGGGTGTGAGGGGAGTGAGGCCGTGCCCCGGGAAGTTACATGCCACTGCGCGCTCTGCAACATCGAAGCGCGCCTGCTTTCTGATTTGTCTTTCGCCGAAGTCGATGCGATCGGCGAACTGTTTTCCGCGTCCCACGGCTTGCGTCAGCATTCATCAGTTTCGAGTTTGATCTCGCATCTGAAAACGTCGCCCGTGGACGCAACTTCAGATGCGTTGCTGCGCGAACTCTTCGCGATCCGCGCGCTCAATCCTCGTTTCATCGAGAGCCTTCTCGTTCTCACATTTCTCCCCATGCTGCATGGGGCTGTTCGCCGTGTCGCAAGGCAACAGCCGGCGCTGTCGATGGAAGACATCACGCAGCAGGCGCTCAGCTTCCTGTTGCAATATTTGGCCTCCAACGAACTCCAGGCGAGACAGACGCATTTCGCGTTCGCAATCTCGCGTGCGGTAAAACGCAAAATATTTGAATGGGCGCAGCGTGAGACGAAAGGCAATGGAATCGTCCCGCACTCGGACGCTGCGCTACTCAACAACCTGGCGGAAGAGGATCCGTTTGAACGACATCTTCTGTTGCGTCACTTTCTCAATCGCTGCGTCACAAAACGCCTCATTACGGATTTCGAATTGAACCTGCTGATCCAATTCAAACTCGACGGAGGTTCTTTGGAGCCGGATCTCGAATCAAACGGAAACTCAACGAATGCTCTCCGTCAGAAGCTAAAGCGGCTCCTCAAGAAACTGCGCCAACTGGCACGAGAGCAGTGAAGCCCTCCCCATTCGCTGCATATTTCGGACTACGAAACAACGCAATGCGCTTTCGCGCGCACACGGTCTTGCCGGGTAACCGGCAACCCGTCACGCCCGTTGCCATCCGCTCCAGCCCGGAAATCCCGACGCTTCGCCTCCTGTCCTTTCGGTGACTCGCTTCGATTTGGTTCCTGCGCACGCGTGAAGGAACCAAATCTCACACACCAAAAGGACAAATACAATGAAATCAGAAGAAATCAAGCAGATCACAAACAAGGCTACCGACCAGTTGATCGCGGCACTCGAAGGGGGCCGAAGCGAAGCGCTCACGAGCTACCTCGCTGCTATCGCCCGATTCCACCGCTACAGTCTTCGAAACGTCATGCTCATTGCTTCGCAGAAGCCTGCTGCGACATACGTCGCGGGCTTCCATACGTGGAAAAAGCTGGGCCGATTCGTGAAGAAAGGTGAGAAAGGCGTATTCATCCTGGCTCCCATCATTCGGAGGAAGACGAAAGACTCGGAACAAAATCACACCGACGAATCGTCCATGCCTGCCGGTTTTCGCCTCGCTTATGTATTCGATATCAGCCAAACGGAGGGTGAGGAACTGCCTGAAATCAGCGGTGTCCGTGGCGATCCTCGGGAGTATCGTGACCGTCTGGGGTTGCTTGTCGCGAAGCAAGGCATTGCCCTCGAGTATTCATCGGACATCGCGCCGGCTCGTGGAACTTCCGCAGGCGGCAAGATCACACTACTGCCTGACCAGTCTGCAGCCGAAGAGTTCGCAACGCTCGCGCATGAACTCGCACACGAAATGATGCACCGCACCGAGCGCCGGAGCATTACTTCTAAATGCGTCCGCGAGACCGAGGCGGAGGCGGTCGCCTATGTGGTCAGCCACGCAATCGGTCTCGATACCGGTTCAGCCGCCCAGGATTACATTCAACTGTACGACGGTGATGCGAAGCTCCTTACCGAAAGCCTCGAATACATCCAGCAGACCGCGAACGCAATTCTTCACGGTATTGGCGCAGAAGGAGAATCCTCGCCGCCCATCTGAGACGGGAATTGCAATCCGGGCAAATCGCAGGACCTTTGCGCGGTTCGAGTCGGGCGACTGTCACACCCAGCGATGGGACCTCGTGAAATCGCGCAGATCGAATCGGGAGGACACGGAGACCGTCCTCAAGAAAGGACAGCATCCATCACCTTGTAGTGTCTCGAAAATATTTTTGTTTGCATGCGACACATTTTCCTAACAACACACTGAATAGGTAGATAGAGGGAAGTTCACGCGACGAACTCCTTTGCTGCTGCGTGGCGTCAAGACGCAACGGGCGAGATTCATCCGGGGTAAGCCTAGCGTGTCTTCGGACCAGTGCGTTCCGGCTGCGACCCGCAGCGCGTATCGGAAGCGTGGACTTTCCTCGCATCGCAACCTGCGATGCAAAACTCTGGCCGAGGTGTGCCCATGAAAAGATGTTGGAAGAGCTTCTCTCGCCGGCTTCGCACGACTCGCGCGGTCCTCGCCTCTCTTGTGGTTCTGTTTCTTGCCGCGCCGGCGTTCGCCCAAGGAAGCTCTCCCTGGGAAAACGCCGTCAGCGTGCTGCAGCAGGCCTTCACCAGCACCATCGCTCGCGGCCTCTCGCTCGTTGCCATCGTCGTCGCTGGTCTTACGTTCGCTTTTGGCGAAGGCGGTTCGAAGCGCGTACTGGCCGGAGTTCTCTTTGGTGTGGGTATGGCTATCGCGGCCGTGAATTTCCTGGCTTGGATGTTTCCCGGGAGCTGAACTGCGCACATTCGCAGGAGAACCACTTTGGCGGAAACAAGACGCATCAACAGGGTGCATCGGACGTTATCCCGGCCGCTCACGATTCTCGGGGCCGAGCGAAAACTCTTCTTTTTCGCCATGTGCCTCGGCGCCGCCACCTTCAACCTGCTCAACAGCCTCCTAGGAGGGTTACTGATGTTCTTGTTGCTCTACTTCATAGCTCGCTGGGCCACCCAGACCGATCCGCAGATTTTGCGATTTCTGCTGACCGCCGCAAGACTTCGCGCGCAATACGACCCGATGAAGTTCACCCCAATTCAAATTCAAAGAGATGGTCATGCTTAGGCTTAGCCGAATCTTTAAAAACTACAACGAGACCGGCTCTCTCAGCGAGCAGATCAGTCTCTACGGTTTCATCGATCCGCACGTGTTTCTCACTAAGAGTGGGGAAGTGGGCCTCATCCTCGAAGTGCGCGGTGTGGACTACGAATGCCTCGACGACGCATCGATTGACGGCTTCACCAAGCGCCTTGAGTCGGCACTGAAGCTTTTCGACGAAAACTTTCGCCTCTACCAATACCTCTTCAAACGGAACAACGAAACGATCCCGTACAAGCTCTACGACGATCCGATCGTTGATACCGCGATAAAGAATCGCATCGCGCACCTCGCAAGCAAGGCCGATACGCTCTTCTCTCTATCGGTCTATTACGTCGTGCTGCACCAGGGATTTCAGACTTCAGCGAAGCTCGGAAACGCGCTCGCCGAGCTTCCCAAGAATCCCCAAAAGGCCCTTGCCGATCTCCGGGCGCACTTCTCGGCTCAAAAGCAGGTCGTCGTTCTGGGACAGCACGTCAGCAGAGCCCAAGCGGCGCTGCTTCAAAAGGCCCGCAGTTTCATCCTCCAAGTCAGTGACTTTCTTCCCGTCCGGATGCTGGACAAACAGGAAGCCTTTCGCGTTCTCAAGCGAACGCTCAACTTCCAGCCCGATAAAGTCGATTCCGCCAAACTCAAGCACGACACCTTCCTCGATTACTACCTTCCCGAATCACCCATCGAGTGCCATCGCGGGCATCTGCGCGTGGATAATTACTACGTCAAGGTTCTGACGCTCAAAGAACCTTCTGCCCAGAGCTTTCCGCTCATCTTCAAACGACTGCTCGAAGTGGAAGCGAACTATTTCGTCGTCACGGAATGGAAGAAAGAAGATTCCGGCAAAATGCGCCGCGTCATCCAGACCAAGCGCCGTCATTTTCACAACACCAAGCGCTCCTTCGCGAGCCAAGTCAGTCTTAACGACGCTCCTACACAAGACGTACTCCTCGACGATTCCAAGGAATCCCAGGTCAGGGAACTCGGTGAAGGCATCAAGGAAATCGAGCTGCACGGGAATTACTTCGGCCAATTCTCTTTGACTGTCGTGATTTATGACTTGGTTATGGCCAAGGTGGACCGTGCGTGCGCCGACTTCTACAAAGTCTTTAGCGTCCACGACGCGCAGCTCTATGAGGAAAAATACAACCTGCTGAACGCTTTTCTCGCGGCGGTTCCCGGCAACCACGTCTTCAACTTGCGTTCCCTGTATCTCCTCAACACAAACTACGCGGATTTCTCGTTTCTCTTCACCCTTCATGGTGGCGAGCCTCGCAATCACCACCTTCGGCAGGAATATCTCGCGGTCCTCGAGACGAATCACCACACGCCCTACTACCTGAATCTCCATTACCGCGATGTGGCCCACACCATGATTCTTGGGAGAACCGGCGCCGGCAAGAGTTTCTTGCTGAATTTCCTAATCACCAATCTTCAGAAATACGATCCGCACACTTTCATCTTCGATTTAGGCGGAAGCTTCGAGACCCTCACGCAGCTCTTTGGCGGCTCGTACGTTCGCGTTGGCTTGGAATCCGAAGATTTCAAGATCAACCCCTTCTCGCTGCCACCAACTAAGGAAAATCTCGATTTCCTTGCGCTCTTCCTAAAAGTCCTGATCCACGGGCAGAGGGCGGGTGAGCTCGACCCGGCCGCTGAGCGCGATCTCTTTCACCAGGTCGAAAACCTCTACGCAGTGGACCCGGCGCTGCGCACGCTTGGCGTCCTCGCAAATACGCTCGGGCATGGCATTGCAGGCCGTCTTTCGAAGTGGACTCGCGGAGGCCAGTTCGGATTCCTCTTCGACAATGCCGAGGACACGATTTCGTTCGCGCGCTTTCAGTGCTTCGACTTCCAACGCATGAGCCAGTATCCGGAACTCCTGGAACCGCTCCTTTTCTACATCCTGCATCGCGCCAATGCCGTCATCGCGGATCGGCAAATCAGCTCCATTTTCAAAGCCTTCTTCATCGACGAAGCGTGGGTTTTTTTGAAGAACCCTAGCATTCAACGCTACGTCGTTGAGGCCCTCAAGACCTGGCGGAAACACAACGCCGCCATGGTCCTCTCGACCCAATCTCTCGATGAACTCAAACGCTCCGACATCCTCGACGTAATCATAGAAAGCTGTGCGACGAAAATCTTCCTCGCGAACCCCGATATGGACCGCGATCTCTACCGGCGGCAGTGCCACCTGAACAACAACGAAGTCGAGCTGATCTCGGGCCTTATCCCCAAGCAGCAATTCCTGATTAAAACGCCGGAGCTGGCCAAGGTCGCCAATCTCAATGTCGATCCCAAGAGCTATTGGCTCTACACAAACGATCCTTACGACAACAAGAAACGGAAAGAGGCATTCGAGACCTACGGTTTTGAACGCGGGCTCGAATTTCTCGCGGGAGGAAAGCCGTGATCCTCATCAGGTATCTCCATGCTTGGTTGAGTGACAGCAATCCGCTCTCCGCCTTCATGCCTCTGGCCGTTAAAGCATTCTTCGTCGCAATCGTTTTTGCCGTCCCTTGGGTCGTCTGGGTCTTGGTTGATCGTGGACAAAGTTCACAGCAGCACAAATCTTCCTCAAAAGGAGCAACTCAATGACCCAGATGTTTCCGAGCCGCCGGCAAAGCTTTTGTCTTCGCCTGTTAACCATCGTTCTACTAGGCGCGGTTGTCGTTCCGCTCTCGCCCGCGCACGCCGCGACGGATGCTGCGGCGCGCGTCGTGAAGTATTCAAAGGAAGACATAGTTCCCGTTCGCGCCAAACTCCGATTCTCAACGCTCATTGTCCTGCCTGAGGACGAGGAGATTCTCGATTTCACGACCGGCGACAAGGAATTCTGGATCATCAATGGAGCCCACAACCTCTGTTATGTCCATCCGGCCCAGGCTGGCATTCGCAGCAATTTGAATCTCATCACCGCAAGCGGCCACGTCTATTCATTCTTGCTGACTGAAATCAGCAACCAGCCGAATCTCGAACCCGATCTGAAAATATTCGTTGAGCCCAAGGAAGGCTCGGCTATCTCAACGAACACCGGGCTGCGTGGATACGTGAGCGCTGGCGAAGCGGAAGCTTACAAGAAAGAAGTCGAAACGCTTCGCACCCAGGCTGCGGATCAAGTGCATGTCGCACAGGCGCAGTCCGCCGAGCAAGTGAACCGCTTCCGCTCCAGTTACGCTACGAAACTTCAATTCGATTACTTAATCGATGCGAAAGCGGCGCGCGAGCCCTTTCTCGTGTCCGCGATCTACCACGACGATACCTTCACCTACATCAAGTGCGGAGCGCGCGAAAAGCCCGCTCTTTATGAAATCAAGGACGGCCAGCCCAACTTGATTCCGTTCCAGCTCGAGAACGGTGTGTACATCGCACCCAAGATCATTGACACCGGCTACCTCGCCGTCGGCAAAAAGAAAATGCCGTTCGCGCGCCGCATTGCCGCGAACTGAGGAATGAGCGATGAGCCAACCTGCCGAGATACAGGAAAAAGCTCCCAAGCCGCAAGGCCTTCTGCCGAAGAACGTCCAATCCTGGCTTCTCATTGGATTGGCGTTCCTGATGGTCGCCATCATGTGGATCACGGGAGGCAAGAAGCCGCCGACGCCCATTAAAGCCGCGTCGTCCGCCGCGCCAGCAGAGGCACCCCTCGAAGTCAACGAAACCAAAATTGCCGAAATGCAGAACCGCATTCAGGATTTGCAGCGACAACAACTGGTGGCGCAGAGCGCTCTTGCCCAGCAGAACCACTTGCTCGGTGCTACCCCCCAGGATTTGCAACAATTTCAGCAGCAGAATGCATCAGGTAATCCGTCCGACCAGCGACCGGAAGATCCAATTCAAGCGGAACGGGAGCGACGCGCCTACGTGTCATTGTTTTCCTCGAACGTGGCGCTGACTTACCGCAAAGCTTCCGCTGCGCCGCCCGTACCTGAATCCGAGGCAACTCCGCCCGTTCAAAATCTCGTTCCGGTAGGACCGGACTCCCCGCAGGTCGCGCAACTCTTGAAAGAGATGCAACCGAGCTCCGTTTCACTAGCGCCGGGAAATCCATCACCCGCGCAGGCGCGCAATGATTCCGCGGAATCAACCCACGATCGAAAGGAGGAAAACAGAAATCCTGCCGCCGTCCCGGCTGGCTCTGCCAATGCGGCGGCAGGAAAACCCTATCTGCTCTTTGAGGGAACCATTCTCGAAACCGTACTCATCAACCGCCTCGATGGAAGCTTCACCGGCCCCGTCGAGTGCCTGCTCTCAACCGATGTCTACTCAAATGACCGCCAGCACCTGCTCATTCCGGCGGGTTCGAAGTTGCTCGGCGAAACCAAAAAGGTGGACACCTTCGGCCAGACCCGCCTGGCCGTCGTGTTCCATCGCGTGCTCATGCCGGACGGCTATTCCGTCAGCCTCGATCAGTTCAAGGGGCTCAATCAAATTGGCGACACCGGCTTGCGGGACCAGGTCAACAACCACTATCTCCGCATTTTCGGAGTGTCACTCGCCATCGGCGCGCTCGGGGCCATTGGGGAGGCCGGTACGTCGGGCTCTCTCAACGCTTCGAACGCCGATCTCATGCGTCAGGGATTTGCGCAATCGACCGCGCAGTCTTCGGCGCAGATTCTCGAAAAGTTCTTGAACATCATCCCCACGGTAACCATCCGGGAAGGCCACCGGGTCAAAGTCTACCTTTCCGGCGATCTCGCGTTGCCGGATTACAACAACCACAAAATGCCTTCCGATCTGTGAAGGCCAAAGGAGATGAGTCCAATGAAAAGAAAGATTCTGATTTGCTTCCTCGTTTTGGGATTGGGAGTTGGTACCGCGACCGCGCAATTCGGGAATGGCGTCGTTTTTGACCCAACCAACTACCATAATGCAATGCTTCGTTACTACCAGCTCCAGCAGCACCTGATGGAACTCCAGAAGAGCTACGCAAAAATCACCGGACAACTCAATCTCGCTCTGCAGATGGCGCAGTTCGTGAAGAACATGCCGGCTCGCTACCGTGCGTTGTTCTCCCAGTGGCGAAGAGTCACTTCACTCAACACCTTCGGGAATACCGTCTCTTGGATTAACGGCATTAACACCGGAGTGCTTCCCAACATTAATACCGGCTACCACAATTCCACGACCCAACTCTCCCAGTACAGTCCGTATGAACTATCGGGAATGGACCCCTTAGAACTCGGACGCGTGCAGTCTCAATATGCGTCCATCGAGTTAGCCGATGGCGCAAATATGAACGCGATGGCCACGATTGGTGCGATCCGGGGAACCGCCGACAACGTCCAGACGCAAATCGGAAACCTCGAACAAGATTCCTTTTCAGGCGACTCCGGTCTCAATAGCGAAGTGTCTGTCCTGAACAAGATCAACGCGGCGGGCGTTTTGACTCTCCGCACCGTCCAGGACTCGAACAAACTCTTGGCGTCGCTTTTAGAGCAACAGACCATCCTTGCCAAACAACAGCGCGATGTTGCAGCGAATGCCATCAATACAGACATTGGTCGCCAAGCCGCCGTCACCGACAACATGGCGCAAGTCACCGGCACTATCACGAATTCACTTCAAAACTTCCGCATGCCGTAAGCGTGTGGAGATGGACGCCCAGGCGTCGAGGGAGCTGACGGCAGTGCAAACCGATTTCCTCCAGTACATCTTTCAGGCGATCAACAATTTGCTCACCCAGAACCTCGGCTTCTTCGACACCATGGGCCAGAATCTTTTCCGCTCGTTCGCCACGATCCTCGTGGCTTGGTTTGGAATCAAGTCTGCGCTCGCCTCCGCCAGCGGCCGTCCTTCGTTCCAGTTCGATCATTTCGCGAGTTTGCTGCTAACCATCAGCTTTGGATTTGCGATGGTCAATTACTACAGCACGCCGATTCCGGGCGTCGGAACCAGTTTTCACAACCTCGTCACCAACGAAGCGCAGTTTCTCTCGACGCAGATCGATCAGGCTCAGCTCCAGACTGTGGTCTCACAGGTTGCCGACTTCGAGTCGCGCATGGACTCTCCCAGTTGGGGAGATATTCTCGGGACCGCCATCTACGTTGTAGTGACGATCCTACTTGCCGCGGCTCAGGCGATCGCGATTGTGGTCATCGCTTACGGTTTTATTGCTACTGCCGTTTGCGTGCTCGTGGGACCCGTTTTCATTCCGTTCTTTATCGTTCCGAAGATGGAATGGCTCTTCTGGGGCTGGTTTCGGTGCTTCATTCAATACGCGTTCTACCAAGTCATCGCCGCAGCGGTGGTCTATGTCATCGGAAATCTCATGCTTGGCGCTCTGCGCCTCCCGCCAGCGGGAACGCTTTCGACCGTGCAATTGATTGGCTGGTTTCCTGTCCTCTTCATTACGTTTCTCGCGTCGATCTACGTCCTCCTGAAAATCCCTTCCCTGACGAACCATATCTTCAGTGGCACGGCCGGGGGATCTTCCGCTGGCCTGCTCGACGCGCCCGCTGCCGTTCTCAACAGGGTGATGTGATGGATCGCGATGCGACTTTCCACGATGCCAAACGGCTCTACCTCGAGCAGTACGGGGATCCCATGGTGACAAATACCTATCTCAAGATTGCCCTCGCGCTGCTTTCAGTCGTTTGCGTCGCGCTCGCGCTCATCGACCTCAGGACCATCCGCACCTTCCAGAACTTTCGCCCGCTCGTGATCCGCATCGACGATCTGGGCCGCGCGGAGGCTATCAACTACCACAACCTGGAATACAAACCGCAGGACGCCGAGGCAAAATATTTTCTGTCCCAGTTTTGCGCCCTCTACTACCGCCGCAACCGGTACACGATTCAGGACGATTTCTCGAAGTCCTTGTACTTCCTCGACGGCAAGCTTGCGGATGGCATTCTCGACGCCTACCGCAAGGACGACATCATCAAGAAATTCATTACCAATACAGCGGCGCCCGAGATCGATGTGGACGTGAAGAAGGTCGCGCTCGAACAGATGCAAACGCCGCCCTTCCGCGCGCGGGTGGATTTCTACATGGTTTATTACTCGCCTGCCGACCATAGCGAGTTAAAGCGTGAACTGTATACAGCAAACTTTGTCTTCCTTTTCAAATCCCAAGTGCCCAACGAACTCATTCCGATCAACCCGCTCGGCATCACCGTTACCTACTTCCGCGAAGACCAGGCATTCAAATGACAATCCCGGTCCTCACGCACACCGAAAAGGTCGCGGGTGGACGCAGGGCAACGTCGGCCCAACCTCAACGCGCCACCGCCGCTCTGCTGCCCAGGCTCTCGGCCTCACAAACGCCACGTCCCAACTCACGGGTTTTCGCCACCGAAACAAACGGCGCGTCTCAGGAGCGCCTCCTATTCGCCCCGCTTTCCACCCGCTCCCAGAAACGTAAATCGCTTATTGGAAAACCTTCACTCGAACCGCGGATTTCACGATGATCGCGAACGCGCTGCTGTTCACCATCGTCATCCTGTTGGCGTACGGCTTCTGGCTCCTCGATCAGTTGAAGTTTATGGCTCCTTACAAGGCAGTCCTGTACCACGCTTACGGAACTACGATTCTGATTTTTCTCACGGTTCTTTTTCTGAATCTGTTTGGCGCCGCGCTCACCGTCGGCCGCCGCTTCTTCCTCAAGAATACGGGACGCAAACTCTCGCACCTCGACAAGCAATTCAACGTTAGCCATGCGGACCTGCCTGCTCCCGTGAACGAGGAGGATTTCAACTAGTGTCACGCGACGCCATTTCCCATGATCCGCAACTCATCGGCGCCGTCCGCAACACGTCCACGCGCGACTCCGCGCGCTCGCGCAGATCGACAACTCCCGACGCGCGAAAGAGTAGGAATCTGGAATCGCAGGATACCGACCGTCGCGATGCCTCCGTGGCTCGGGAACAGCATCACACCCGCGACCAACGTGGTGATTCTCCCCACGCCCATTACGTCCGCGACCGCGCCTATCTCCTCCGCGAATCCGAGATGCACACATTGAAGGAAATCGGCAAATTCCGTGTGATTTCGGTCTCTGACCTCGCGAAGTATGCCTACGGCGGTAATCCGAAGGACATGGACAAAGACGTTCGACGGCTTGAGCAACAGTCGCTCCTTACCGATAAGACCATGGAAATCTCTCAGAAGAAGACCCTGCGTGTGGTGACCCTTACCAAAGCCGGGCATCGTCTTCTCAAGAACACCAACCAAATTCCAGATGGTCAGCCCATTTACCACGGCTTGCGGAAACCCCGCGAAGTCAAACACGACACCGACCTCTACCGCCTCTATCAGAAAGAGGCTGAACGCATCGAGCGCAGCGGAGGCAGGCCCGTCGGAGTGCTTCTCGACTATGAACTCAAGCGGACTCTCAATCGCGACCTGGCGCTTCTTGGACCGGAAAAAGACGATGCCAATGCAAAGCAGAGAATCGCCGAGAAGCACGGCTTGCAACTGGTACATGGAAAGATTCCCGTGCCTGATCTGCGCCTCAAGTATGAGACCCCGGAACTCGAATTGCGCCATGTCGATTTGGAACTAGCGACGCGTGACTACAGACCGCGAGCCATGGCGGAGAAAGCCGCGGCGGGTTTCTCGTTCTATGGGCGTTCCGAAGAAGTGTCGCGCTTGCGCCGCGTTCTCGACGAACGTGAAATCACCGCACGAATCCTCACGCTATGAACATTGATCCAGTCCACCTCGATGCTCTAAAGGGTTTCGGCTACACCGAGACGGAAGCTCGCTTTCTCTTCATCGTGGCGACGCATTCCGGATACTTTGTTGCACGTCAATTCCTCGGTTTCACCGGAACCCATTGGGGCCAGCGCACGGCGACCTTCTGGAACAAGCTTCACACCAAGAAACATGCCCGGACCGAGTGTTTTCCAAAGAGCGGAACGGTCTATCACTTATTCTCTCGCCGCCTTTATCGACAGATCGATCGCGAGAACATTCGCAACCGCCGGCAACACGAAATCGAATACATCCAACGCCGCATCGGAATGCTCGATTTTGTCCTCTCCCATCCGCAGTGGAAATATCTCGAAACCGAGCCCGAAAAAGTGAGCTTCTTCTGCGATCAGCTGAGAGTCCCGAATCACCTCCTTCCCTCAAAGATTTATTACGGTCAGAGAACGTCACAGCCCACGGTTCGCTACTTCGTCGATAAGTTTCCGATGTTTCTCTCAAATGAGGCCTCTTCTCCCTCGCCTGTGGTGACGTTCACCTATCTCCAAGGACTGGAGGCCAGCCTCACGGAGTTTGTCCGCCATCTCGAAGTCTATCTCCCACTCTTAAGGCAATTGTCCGAGTTCCGTTTTCTCTACCTCGCGAGAGTCGATTCCCACTTCGACAAAGCCAAGGAACTTTTCGACTCTCTGGTTGCGATTCCACTCGGTTCAGACATATCGGCAGACCTGTTCCGCTACTTCCAAATCCGCAAGGCCTGGGACCTGGCGCGGTACACGTCTCTGACCGAGACTGACCTGATTTTTCGCAATCAGGCCAAGACCCGATTTGCCGGCCAGCGCTTCGAGCATCTCTATCGTGGATGGAAAGTCGGACGAGTCAGCGATTCCGATATCCGACAGGAATTTGCCAGCGGCAATCGCCACGCCATCGTGCATTTCGCCACCGAAGTGCTTTGTCGGATTGCAGCTCCCAAGCAGGAACCTGAGGGAAACGCATGAAGACGGTAAGAACTACGCACTTCAGCTTCGTCTTCTCCAAGTTCTTCACCCAGGAATTTCAACAATTCGTCTTGGAGGCGGGAGATAGAAATCGCGCAGAAGCGAAAGTCACTGAGGAAAAAACACCAAAACGGGCGGGAGCGACCCCACTTTTTCGGCTTTCAGCCGCCCAAAAGTTCGTGCGGTCGCTCCCGCCCTGCGGCACGCTGAATCGTGCCGGGTGTTTTTTCCGCAGTGACCGCGAGTTCGGTAGAAACACGCATCACCAGAGGAGGAACAACATGCCGATCATTAAGAAAGCACCAGAAATCACAACCAGGGAAATCAGATTGGAAGAGCCGGTCAATGAACTCCTGGAAGACTACGCGCGCTTTATCGAGAGCAATGCCGACCACGTCATCAATGCCGTCCTGAAGAAAGTGCTCTGGAGGGACCACGACTACCGCAAGTGGCGCGAAACCCACCGCGCGGCGCAGACCGGCGCTGACAAGGCTCAACCCACCGAACCGCGAGGAAAGGCCTGATGCACCGAGCGCTCGAATCGCGCGCATTCATCGCCGCCATTCTCGCCATGACCGGGGGAGCGTTCCTTGTTCACACCCACCCCTTTCCCGATCAGCAGATCTTCCTGCTTGTCATTGCTCAGCGCGCTCCGCAAGCTTTCTTGAGTTTCAAATACATCTATTACGTGCTCCTGTTCACCACCCCCTATCTCATGTGCTCGACCGTGCTTTCCGGTGTCTACATATTCACGCTCAAAGCGCGCCGCCTCATCTCGCCAGAACGCCTTCCGAAGTATCCCAATCCGAGCACGAGAGCCGAGCTGTTTCTCGTCGTAGGCGAAGTCCACAACCCGCGCAAGCCGGTGCCCGCGAAGGCGCCTACTTGGCTCACCATTCCCGAGCGCGGTCTGTTTACGGGAATCGCCATCTTGGGCGCGATTGGAAGCGGCAAGACTTCGTGCTGCATGCTTCCTTTTGCGGAACAGATCCTCTCGTACAAGGCAGCCGATAAAGAAAAGAGGATCGGCGGTCTTGTTTTGGAGGTGAAGGGGGACTTCTGCCGCAAGGTAAGAGACATCTTGGATCGTCACCAGAGAGCCGAGGATTACATCGAAATCAGTCTCGATTCCGAATACTGCTACAACCCTCTCCACAATGACCTCGACGCGTACGCCCTCGCCTACAATATCGCCTCGCTCCTGAACAATCTCTTCGGCCGCGGTAAGGAACCTTTCTGGCAGCAGGCTTACACCAACCTCGTGAAGTTCATCATCCTTCTCCACAAAGTCGCCTACGACTACGTCACGTTCTTCGATGTCTACCAGTGCGCGATCTCCCCACCGCTCCTCGAAGAACGGATCGCCGACGCCGAGGACATCCTTCTCGGACGCCACTACGTCGCCGTCGTCCCAAAGGTTTATGGAGAACGCACCGCCGACCTAGCGGGGCTCGGTTTTGTCCATGACGAGAAGGAAGACCGCTTTCTCGCGCCCGCTGCCTCCGAGCTGCGGGACATATTAAGAATACGAGGCATTCCATTCGAGGCTCGCACGGTCCTCGACCCGTCCCAAGCAGACCCCGAGAAGCTCGAACAGCTTGAGGCCGTGAAGAGATGGTTCAACGATGACTGGAGACGCATTGAGACGAAGCTACGCACGTCCATCGTCGAGGGCGTCTCTGTCTTCCTTTCACTCTTCGATGACAACCCGAAAGTGAAGAGAGTCTTCTGCCCAAAGAAAGAGTGTTACGACTCCCAGAAAAATGCCAACAACCGGTTCGGCAGGCCCCTGCCTTCGTTTGGTTGGCTGATCGAACACGGAGCTGTTTGCGCTCTCAATTTTCCAATCGGCATGAACGCCGGACTCGCAAAGGCGTTGGGGGTCATGATGAAGCTCGATTTCGAGCGCGCCGTGCTGAATCGCGTTCCGAAGATCGAAGCGTATCCCGAACAATACTTCCGCCAGGTTTTGTTCCTTTGCGACGAATACCAGCACTTCGCAACGGTGGGCGAAAGCGACCCGACCGGCGACGAGAAATTCTTCAGCCTCTCGCGCCAGCCGAAGTGCATCCCGATCATCGCCACACAGAGCATTAGCTCGCTGCGCTCCGCGTTGCCCGGCGAAAGCTGGCGCACGCTCCTCCAAACTTTCCGGACCAAGATTTTTCTGTCGCTCGCGGACGATTTCTCCGCGAAGACAGCGAGCGATCTCTGCGGACGCGAAGACCAGCTCAAAGTCAGCTATAGCCTGTCAGAAAGCGGGCACGACACCAAGATCAGTTGGCTCACCGGCAAGGCGCTCTCCCATAAGGCCAACATCGTCGCCTCGAAGAGCTACAACACCCAGAGCGACTACCGCTTCGACATGAAAACCTTCATGGAGTTGCGCAACGCGCAGTCGGTAATCCTTGCCTACGACGGAATCAACCCAGCGCCACCCATGTTTTGCTATCTGAAGCCCCATTACAACGACCCCAACGATTCGTACTTTGTCCAACTCGCACAAGGAAAACTCTAATGAACGGATTTGAAATGATCCTGCCGTTTCTGAAACCCATCGAGCACCTCATTCTGGACGACTCAATTAGCGAAGTCATGGTGAACGGTCCCGACCGCGTCTTCATCGAAAAACAGGGCTTCCTTCAGCACGTTCCGGGCGTCTCCATCGGTGAGCGATCCCTGATGGTCGCCGTCAAGAATATCGCCCGGCGTCTTGGTGACGACATTTCCGAATCGAAGCCCATTCTCGACTCCCGGCTGCCCGATGGCAGTCGAGTCGCGGCAATTATCCCGCCGTGCAGTTTGGGCGGAGTGACGCTCACGATCCGCAAGTTCAACACCAGGCACTTCGAAATGGAAGATCTGATTCGGGCCGGCACTCTCGACCGCGGCCTCGCGAATCACCTCGAAGACTATGTGCTCGCGCGCAAAAATATCCTTATTTGCGGTGGAACTGGCACTGGAAAATCGACTCTACTTTCGATCCTCGGGAAATTCATTCCGCCAGAGGAACGAGTGCTCGTTATCGAAGACACGGCCGAGATTCAACTGCCGCAGCAAAATCTCGTTCGGTTTGAAGCGCGCCGCGAACAAAACGGCCTTCCTGCAGTAGCGATTCGCGATCTGCTGAAAGCAGCCCTCCGTCATCGCCCGGACCGTATCGTTTTGGGGGAGGTTCGCGGAAGCGAAGCATTCGATCTTCTGCAACTCCTAAACACGGGACATTCGGGAACGCTATCCACCATCCATGCAAGTTCAGCGCAACAGGGCCTCGCGCGCTTTACCAGTTGTGTTTTACAGAGCGGCGTGGAGCTACCTTTCAAAGCCATCAAGACAAACATCGCTGATTCGCTCAACGTCGTAGTCCACATCGAGCGGCGGCCCGGTCGCAGATACATCTCGGAAGTCCTCTTCATCAACGGATACGACCCGGATGCAGATTTGTTCGACTACGGCGCCGTGTTCCTTGCCAAGCAGGATCACCCATGACCACCGATGGCAAATTCACACCGCACTCTCTCACCGCTTCAGAGTATGTCCGGGAGCTGTTCGGCCCTGAAGATAATGCCGCAATCCTGGTGCGGAATCGCTCCACCGGCCACACCGTCCAGCGCATCGCGACGGCAGAGACAATCGCGAGTGCCAATTTTCAAATGTGGCTCTCAAGTCAGAATGCTCGCGGCTCCGACGTATTCATCGGAATGAATTCTCTTCGAGAGGGTGCGCACAGCCGAACCAAAAACAACATTGACGAAATTCGCCATGTCTATCTCGATCTCGACAGGGAGGGTGACGCGTCTCTCGACGCGATCCGAATTTCGAAGGAAGTACCACCTCCTAATTTCGTCCTCGACACTTCGCCAGGCAAGCATCAGGTCGTATGGAAAGTAAGTGGCCTCACTCAGGACGAAGCCGAATCTTTATTGCACAGTCTAGCGGATCAATTTGGCGGCGACGTGGCGGCCACGGATTCGACGCGTGTACTCCGTTTGCCAGGATTCGCTAACCGCAAACTCCCCGAGGAATTCATAGTCCAAGCTCGACATGAGAGCGACGCCGTCTACACGCGCCGCGCTTTCACGGTTGACGAAGGCACGCCTGAGTCGCTCAGGCATTTGAGTAACGACGACGGGCGGTCGCGTGCGATGCACGCCGATCACAAGAGTCAATCCGAGCGCGATTGGGCTTACGCCAAACGGGCTCTCGCTCGTGGTGACGATCCCGAAGAAATCATTCGAACTATTGCCGACTACCGCTCCGATAAAGCCGACCCAAATTATTACGCTCGACGGACAGTAACTCAGGCCCAAGCCGGACTCGACTCAAAACATACAGAGCGTGTATCTGCTGAAGGCCCAGGAGCTCGAGGTTCTCACGTGGAGCCAAAGCGCTAAGGCTATGGATGGCTACAAACGGGAAACATAACGCGCACCAGAGGACCGCCGACGCGAGCGACAGTGTCGTCCCGACGGAGGGCGTGGTATCGTTCGCGTCAGCGACACCAGATAGACGGCCAAGGAGAAAGTCTATGGCTCGTCGTTCTGGTCAAGTTGGCTATGAAGAAGTGAAAGGTGGTTGGTATCACGTTCGGTTTCGAATAGATATTCCTGGGCAGGAAAAGAGGGCTTATCTAAGCAAGCCGATTTGTCCCGTCTCCGGCCACGGTGCTCTCACGAAACTCGAACGTCTCAGAAAGAGAAGGGAAATCATCACGGCAAGCGGAGCGGACAGCCAGGAACACTTCGAGCAAGTGGAAGCGTTCAATCACGGCAAAACGTTTCGCCAACAAGCTGAATGGTGGCTAAATCACGTGCAGACTCGCAAGCGGAAACCGATCAAGCCAGCAACCGCAGCGGGGTTTGAAAGCTACTTGAACAAGTGGCTCCGACCCAATCTCGGCGATATGCCCGTCTCATCCGTCAACAATCTCGCGATGCGGGGTCTCGTGACCAAGATGACAGACGCCGGCATGTCGGCGAAGATGGTCAACAACGTGGTTCAGGTCGTCAAGATGGTAGTGGCATCTGCGGTCAACGAGAACGGGGAACGAGTCCATCCGCGGACCTGGAACCACGAATTCATCGACCTGCCAGAAGTGAAAGACCAGCGGCAGCCAACTTTCACAAGTGTGATGATGGAAGCGATTGCAGGCGGCTCCAAAGGAAGAGAGCAGATGCTCTTCGTTCTTCTCGGAGCCACCGGAATGCGAATCGGAGAGGCGCTGGGACTTGAAATCGAAAAACATGTCTCCAGCGATTTCTCGACTCTATACATCCGGCAGAAGGTATGGAGGGGGCAGATCCAACCATTCCTGAAATCCGAGAATGGCATTCGGGACATCGATCTGCCAACTTCGATAGCTGCGGTGCTCAAGGAGTTCGTAGGTAACCGGACATCCGGCTTGCTGTTTAGCTCGAAGAACGGTCTTCCACTATTACAATCGAACCTCTTGAGACTCTCCCTGCATCCAGTTCTCAAAAAGCTGAACCAACCAAAGATGGGTGCTCACGCCTTTAGACGGTTCCGAACCACATGGCTAAGGAAACAGCGTGCGCCAGAAGACTTGCTACGCTTCTGGCTCGGCCATGCCAACAAGAGCGTCACAGACGGCTACAGCAAGCTGAAAGAGGACGTTCCATTTCGGAAGAAGGTCGTGGAGCAAGTGGGAATCGGCTTTGAGCTTCCAAACGAGAAACTCGAAGTTGCACCCAATTGCACCCAAAGTGAGTTGTTATCAACCTTCGCGTAAGCGAATGTAACTAAAGAGGAAGAATGGCTCCCCGGGCTAGATTCGAACTAGCAACCCTTCGGTTAACAGCCGAATGCTCTACCGTTGAGCTACCGGGGAACCGTTGTGATGCGTGCAGTGGTAACAATATTACGATAGCGATGATTCTTCCGCAATCGCGCCGCTCGATTGGCCGGCTGGCTTTTCGCTGCGTCGCACTGACGAAACGCGCCGGCGCATATAGACTGGAGTGAATGGCAACGAGCTCCAGTGGCGCGCGAGCGGCCGTGCTGCCGATTTCGTCCCGTCATCTTGTCGCGGCGCTGCTCTGCGGGCTTGCGCTGCGGCTCTATTTCATTGCGCATTTTCCGTTTTATTCGGGCGATACCAAATTCTACGAAGAGCTGGCGCGCAACTGGCTCGACCACGACGTTTACGGCCTCTTCGTCAACGGGCAATTGATGCCGGTGGATCAGCGGATGCCCGGGTATCCGGCATTTCTGGTGGTCCTTTACTCGACGTTCGGCCGCAGTCGGATCGCTGTGATGCTTGCGCAGGCTGCGATCGATCTGGTCACCTGCGTTCTCGCTGCGCTGATTGCTTCGCGAATTGCTCCGGCGGCGAAGAAGTCGCTCGCTGCAACAATCGCGCTGTGGCTGGCGGCACTGTGTCCCTTCACCGCGAGCTACACCGCTGCGATCGTCACTGAAACTCTCGCTGCATTCTTCACCACGGTCGCTCTGCTCTCGCTCGTTTGGATTTTCACAGAACCCGCGTTCGATGCGACGGGCGTTCAACGTCTCGACAAACAAAGCGGATTCCGATTTGTGAGATTGTTCGCGCTCGCGGGCTTTTTCACCGGGCTCGGAACGCTGGTGCGGCTGGAAACGCCACTCGTGCTGGCCGCGGCGGCGGTTGTGACTTGCGTCCGCTGGCGACGCGTGGCGGACTGGCCGAAGATCGCGCTCGCCAGCGCTTGGATGGCGGTGGGCCTGCTGGCGGCGCTCGCGCCGTGGGCCGTGCGAAACGCGCGAACTCTGGGCCGCATCGAATTTCTCGCGCCGCACTATGCTGAATCCGCGGGAGATTACATACCGCGTGGTTTTTACGCGTGGACGCGGACGTGGATGGTGCGCAACCGCGATGCATACACTGTGACCTGGGCGCTCGGAAAGAAAGCGATTCCGATGAGCGCGATACCTGACTCGGCGTTTGATTCCGCGGCGGAACGGGCTCGCGTCGCGGATCTTCTCGCGAGTTACAACCGCGATTTGAAAATGACGCCATCGCTCGATCGTAAATTCCAGACGCTGGCGAGCGAGCGGGCTGCCGCGCATCCGATTCGCACTTTTTTGTTGATCCCGTTCGAGCGCGGGTTCGCGACCTGGTTCACGCCGCGCGTGGACGTGCTGCGCTATTCGGGGAAGCTGTGGCCTGCGGGCGATCAGTGGCTCGCAAATCCGAAGGAATTCGACGCTGCTGCGATTCTTGCGTTCCTGAATTGTGTGTACATTGGCCTCGCTGCCGTTGGCGCGTGGCGATTCCGGTCGAATGCCGGATGCGCCGTACTCGTTCTTTACCTGGTGATTCGAACGGCGCTGCTCACTCAACTGTCGACGGTCGAACCGCGGTACGTCGTCGTCTGTTTTCCAGCCGTGGCGGCGCTCGGCGCGCTGGCCTTCGTGAAATCGAGACAGGATTGGTTGGCGTCTGCGCGCGAAGACTCCTTCGAAGCGAGCGCCACCTGCGTTCGGTGACGCGTTAGGCGACAAAGCGGTAGCCCACTCCGCGCACCGTCAGAAGATGGCGCGGCTTTGCCGGATTTTTTTCGATGTACTTGCGGAGGCGCACGATGAAATTGTCGATGGCGCGCGTGTCCGTGTCCTCGGAAAGTCCCCAGACATCTTCGAGGATCGATTTGCGCGAGACGTTGCGCCCTTTGTTGTGGATCAAGTGACGCAGCAGCTTCGCTTCCATCAGGGTCAACTGGATCGTGTTGCGCTCGGTGCGGAGTTCGAGAGTGCCGAAGTCGATGGTCTTGCCCTCGAAGGAAACCGTTTCGCGCTCGTTCGCGGAGTTTGACGCGGCTTCTTTGGCGGTTTTCGACACGGCCGCTTTGCTGCTGCGGAGCCATTCGTTGCGGCGTAGAAGCCCTTGCAGGCGGGCGAGAAAAATCGGCAACTCGAAGGGCTTGGAAAGATAGTCGTCGGCGCCGGCGCCGAAACCTTCGAGCACATCCTCGGGGCGGCCTCGCGCGGTGAGAATCAAAACCGGAATGAAATTTTTGGCTTTGCGCAGTTCGGAAACGACTTCGAAGCCGTCGATGCCGGGCAGCATCACGTCGAGGACGACGGCGTCGAAGCGTCCATTCGATTCGAGAAGCCTCTTCAGTGCGGACTCGCCATCGCCAGTGACTTCGACGGCATAGCCTTCAGCTTGTAAGTTGAAGCGAAGCCCTTCGGCGAGGTGCGCTTCGTCTTCGACGACAAGCACTTTCGTCATTTTCCCGCCGTCCTCGCCGGACGTTTTTCTGTCGTCCTTACCGGACATTTTCCTCTCGTCCTTACCGGACTGGTCATGCGCGGCTCCTCGGCAGTTCCAGCGTCACCGTAGTGCCGCGGCCTTCGCCTGCGCTTTCTGCGAAAACTTTGCCACCGTGCGTTTTTGCGATCGAGCGAACGATGAAGAGCCCGAGGCCCGTTCCTTTCACGCGGGCGGAAGTGCGGCCGCGCACGCGGTAGAAACGGCGGAAGATACGTTTCAATTCGTCGGAGGGAATGCCGACGCCTCGATCGCGCACTTTCAGTTCGACATGTTTTTCATCCGGCGTTTCGAGGCTCACGGAAACATCCACGTTGCCGACGGAATATTTGATGGCGTTATCGAGAAGATTCGAGACCGCGGTGCGCAGCTCTTCGGGATCGCCTTGGACTTTGATTCCGGCGCCATTCGATTGCGCATCCTGCTGTCTCGCGTCATTCGCGCCCGGCTCGTAACGCAATCCGGCGGCATCGAGGTGATGGCGCGAGCGCGCGAGGTCCATGCATTCGCGAACCAGATTTTCGAAATCGATATCGGTGCGATACACCGCGGAAGATTTATGACCGCTTTGTCCTGCGGCGAGCACCTGCTCGACCGTGCCTAGCAGGCGGTCGGAATCGAGCAACATGAGCCTATAAAATTTCTGTCGCTGCTCTTCGTCGAGTTCGCGGCGCTGGAGCGTTTCGAGATACAAGCGGATCGAGGCGATCGGCGTTTTCAGTTCGTGCGTGACGGCGTTGATGAAGCTGTCGTGCTGTTCGTTGCGGCGGATTTCGCGGACGAGGAAGCTGGTGTTGACGATCATGCCGCCGATGATCGCGGCGAAAAAAATCACACCGAAGAAAAGGAGGACGGCTTCGCGGCGGTTGAGGATGATCCAGCCGACGTTGAGCGCGACGGCGATCGCGACGAGGCACACGCCCAGGGCGACGAAGAATGCGATGGTCTTCCGGCGGCTAGCGATCGGCATGAGGCCTCGCGGGGATTGTACTGCGGAATGCGGCGCGGGTCGTAGTTCGTGAGTCGTAACTGGTGACTCGCAATTCGTGACTCGCGAATCGTGAGGAGGGAAACGCGAAACGTGCGTTTTTGTTGCGGTTAGAAATGTGCTGAGCGGTGGCTGTTCGGCGATTGCAATTGTCAGGGTGGGCGAGCGGGGAAGAAAGTTTGCTCGGTTCGCCGATCGGCGGGCTTGGACACGAAACAGCGATTTTTTTGCGATTAGAAAATCTTAGTAGGCCGCGTTTTGTATGAGTTGCGAGGAATTCTAATTCCAGATTTGCGATTAGAAGTCTCGAGCGCGGCGGCGTGAGCTGAAGAGATCGGAAAGACAGACCCTTCGACTCACGTTGATCGCTCAGGATGACAATCCTGGTCGGATTGTCATTTGCGATTAGAAATCTTGATCGCGAAGCCTCGAGCTGAAGAGACTGGAAAGAGAGACCCTTCGACTCCCGTTGGTCGCTCAGGATGACAATCCTGATCGGATTGTCAGTTGCGATTGCGTTCCTATGCGGCGAAGGGAAATTGGCGTTGAGCGGCGAGTGGAGAGGTGTGGTCAGCTGGAAAGCGTTGCTGCGCGGGTGTGGAGAGCATCGCGCTATGAAAGCGACAGCAAGCTCTCGCACTCCAAATTTCGCCTGGCACGCCTCCGCCGGTCTTTGTGCGTCAGCCAGCGGCGCGATTTGAAGCTCGATTTTGCTGTCATATGCCACAGGCCACGGTAGCACGGAGGAGAATAAGAATTCGACTGGCCATTGGACGAGGTCAGAGACAGTTAGTCCTAGGACTGTACTTTTCTATGCAGCAAATTGGGGATTTGAGTTTCTGCGTCGTGACAACAGGAAAGCAGGCTGGTCGAAACAGCCGCCGAGCGGTAGGAAATCTGTTGCGAGAGTTTTTATGTCACGGCTGAAGCCGTGACCCACAAAACAAGGGCAACCTTCCCGCCTTGAAACGGCAGCGGACATTTCCTGTGAGGTCGTCGCTGCGGGACAGCGCCGATATGGAATTATCGTAGAGCTTTTTTGTAAGCGGCGCGGGAGACGAGCTCCTTGTTTTCGAGCCATTGAAAGTCAGGTAAGTAAACGTCTGAGAGTTGCGCAACCCAATCTGAGAAACCGTCCGACAAGCGTCGCACCCGTAACCTGACTGGACCCACATCGAGCAGGATCGGGGGTTCAAACAGATGGTTTCTGCTTAAGAATGCCACTAGCCGGCAATCGGGCGACCAGATAAGTCCCGAATGCGCCGCGTCTTCGTGGAATAGCGTCGCTCGAGCGTTACCATCCGGCGTGATCACGAAATATGTGTCGTGGTTGAGAAAAGCGATGTGCTTGCCATCCGGTGACCAGGTGGGAGCAGATCCTTTCGTAAGTTGCCGCGATTCGTTCAGGTCGAAATCATAAAGCTTCACCGTTGCATTCACGATCTCGCTGCTGCCATCTTTTTTTCGGTGTATGGGGTCTTGCGTCTCGTAGGCAGCATGCTTCCCGTCTGGCGACCAGCATTGCGGTGTGAGATAGACATACGCAGCGGAATCGAGATCGCGAGTGGCTTTCGAGGTAACGTCCATGAGGCGCAGAGTTGTGTGCTCCAGACCGGGATCCCTAACGCTTAACAATAGTTTGGAGCGGTCGTAGCTCCAGCACATCTGGCTAGGCATCGCGATTTCGGAGTAATCACGGCGAGAAGATCCGTCGAGGTGGGAGATTGCAAAGGTTGAAGTGGCTTGAGGGCCATCCAACCGGAATGCAACTTCCTGACCATCCAGAGAAATTGCTTTGTCCGACACCCATTTCGACTGCGGATCGCCAACGTGCTCGCCGGTTTCAGCGAGAGATCTCGAAGAGAAAAGGACGACGTTTAAATTTGCCAAGTAGTACGTAGCAAGGGTAAGTCCGGTTTCGCTTTGCCGACGGATGAGTTCGTCGCGGACGGATTCTTTGGCGGGATTGCCGGAGAAGCTGGCACCTATGCCGCCAACTATCAATGCGAAGAATGCCGGAGTGAGGGCGCGACGCTGTCGAATCATGACGGGCAGTAAAAATCCTCGGCGATCAGCCATTGGCGGATTTTGCGTTGGGGCTCGCTGGTAGCGCTGGGACGGCGCCGATTTGCTGGAGCATGGCGAATTTGTCCCATTGGTCCCAGGCTTCGACTAGCTGGCCATTGGCGATTCTGGCGAGGCTCATGCCGCCGATGGCGACGGGTTTCTGGGTGGCGGCGATGCCGAGGCCGTCGCCGGTGTGGCGCATGGTGGCGGACCAGCGGATGAGGACTTTGTCGCCGTCGGCGATGGCGTCTTCGACTTTTAGTTTCATGTCGGGGAAGGCGTTGAGGAAGCGTTCGTAGAAGGGGAGGAATGCGCCGGGGCCGACGAGATCGGAGCCGTCTTCTGCGACCCCGTGGGAAATGCCGTTGGGCGCGAAGAGTTCGGTGATGGTGGCGGTGCGGCGCTGGTTCCAGACTTCTTCGAACCAGCGTTTGAAGAGTTGGAGATTGGATTCGGGCATGGGTGCTCCTTATTTCGATTCGGCGGAATGTGAAGATGCTATCACTCGGGGTAGATGACGGAGAAGTTTATTTGGGGTTGGGTGGTGGCGACACGCAAGAAGACATCAAAGGCTCGTGGGAAACCAAAGGGCGATTTCAAATTGAAAATTTCAAATTTGAAATGAGGCAAGGGCGGATCCCTCCAGCGGCATGGTTTGCAGTAGACTTCGTGCAAGCCCATGCGCTCTGCCGCGATGTGGAAATGTCCGAAGTGCAAGCGGCTGTTTGCCAACCGCAACCAGTCGCATTTTTGCTCGAGTTATACTTTGCGCGAGCATCTCGCGAGCAAGAGCGCGACGGCTGTTGTGCTGTTCCGCGCGTTCGCAAGACTGGTCAGGCGCTGCGGGCAGGTGCGCGTGGTGCCGGAGAAGACGCGGATCGCGTTTCAGGTGCGGATGAGTTTTGCGGCTGTAAGTTTGCGGAAAGAGAGCATGGTGGGGCACGTGGTGCTGGCGCGGCGATTGAACCATCCGCGATTCACAAAAATCGAATCGCTATCGCCTCGCAATCACGTGCATTCGTTCCGGTTTGAATCGCTCGAAGAGATTGATCGCGAAGTGTTCGAGTGGCTGCGCGAAGCATATCGCGTGGGGCAGCAACGCCACTTGGCGAGTCGTCGCAGAAAATAAACTGCAGATCCCTCCACTGCGCCGCGCACCATCGCTTCGCGGTGGAAAGAATGAGAGGCGCGGCTCCGGTCGGGATGACAGGCGGAGGGGTCGATAGCGCACCGAGGCCGCACCTCCAAAAGACAAAAGAGCCGGCCCCGCGAAATTCGAGCGGGACGCAAGCTGCGCGCAGGATGCCCTTCGCTGGTCAGGACAAGCCCGGCGGTACAGGGAAATAGCGATTTCAAATTGAAAATTTAGAATTTGAAACGAGGAGACGAAAGAGGCCAGCGCGTCATGGGCGGGGCGTGCCAGGCATCACGTTCGGGCACGGCCCTCCTGCGGCGGGTCTTCGACATGCCGCGCCCTACGGAAGAAGCTAATGCTTATGCGGAGACGAGTTTGGATTCAGAGGCGGCCACGGCGATTGCGGCTGAGGCTGCTGATGCGACCGCGGGTGCATTGGCTTCCTCGTGATTGGGCGCGGTGTACGTTCGCAGCGCGGAGAGCTTGACGCGGTAGATGTCGCGAGCGAGGCCCAGTTTGTTCATGAGCCAGATGCCGTACCAATTGAAATCGATTTCGTACCAGCGGAGGCCGTGGCGCGCGGAGACTGGATGCGCGTGATGATTATTGTGCCAGCCTTCGCCCCAACTGAGGATGGCGACCCACCAACTGTTGGTGGAAAGATCGCGCGTCTTGAAGCGGCGCGTGCCCCAGGAGTGCGTGGCGGAATTGACGAGCCATGTGAAATGCAGGCCGGCGACGGTGCGCGCGAAGATTCCCCAGAGGACGAAGGGAAGTCCGCCGATGGCGAGGAGAATCACGCCGAGGACGCTGATCGGAACGTAGTGGTATTTCGTGATCCAGACGTGAAATTTATCTTTCGCGAGGTCGGGGACGTAACGCGAGAGCGTGGTCGTATCGTGGTGCATCGATTTGCCGACGAGAATCCAGCCCATGTGCGCCCACCATTTTCCGTCGACGGGAGAATGCGGGTCGCCGTCCTGGTCAGAGTGCTGATGATGGATGCGGTGCGTGGCCACCCAGAAAATCGGGCCGCCTTCGAGGGCGAGCGTGGCGCAGACTGTCATCGTGTATTCGAGCCACTTGGGAACTTTGTAGCCGCGATGGGTGAGCAGGCGGTGGTAGCACATGCCGATGCCGACGCTGGTGGCGAGCCACCAGAAAAATGCGGCTACGAAAAAGGCTTTCCAGGTGAAGAAGAACAGGGCTGCGATGGCGCCGAGATGGAAAAGCGTCATGAACGAAGCAGTGACCCAATTGATTTCGTTGTCGGCCGCCTGCTTCTTTTTTAGGTCTTCGAGTTGAATCGCCACGCGCTTCTCCTGTCGCTTCAATTGCCCCGGTGCCAAATTAGACTATCAGGGAGGAGCGGGGGTGTTTGTAATACTTGTGTAATACCGGATGCGGGCGCTGTGAATCGGTAATGAAGACGAAAATGGGCGATGGCGGCGGACGATTTTGGGCATTTTCTTACCTCAAACACAGGTCGACGCGAATGAGGAAGTAGGGGAAAGAAGGAAAAAGAGCCGGCGGGACGCCCGTTCGCTTAGCTCAGGACAAGCCGGCGGTACGGAAGGGCAGCTGAGGCGCAATGTTGGCCGAGGTCTGGGGCGACCCAAGGGTGAAAGCTGCTGCGATTTGCGAAGCTATTGCAGGCGCTGCGTAGTGGAATCGTGGCAGAGCAGATTTTCGAAAATGGCCAGGACGTGTTGGCGATATTGAACGACGCGTTCCAGAACTGAACGGAGCTCGGGTTGGCGCTCGGATTCGCGATCCCACTTAGCGAGCACAGCGGCGGGGACGCGAATGTCGCGGCGGAGTTCGTCGGCGGAATGGCCGCGCAGAAAAAGGCCATAGAAAAACGCGGCTTCGCGCTGCGGGAACTGGAAGTCCTGCAGAGCCTCGTCGAGCGGGTTGGGAATGGTCGCCATGGGCGAAATCGCAGTTTACAGATTTCAATGTCGGCGTCAAGTGGCGCGGGTGCGTAAGATGAAATATTGATTGGTAGGAGGCGAAAATTTAACGTGCGCGGTGGTATGAAAGTTGCTGTGCGGCGGGTTAGGGGAGGGTGGCGCGGGAGCGCTTCCTGGTGAGGCTAGGCCTTCGATTCCAGGCGCAACTTTTGGGGGTGGCAAGGGTTAGATGATTCTAACGGGCCCGGCGCGCGATGGGACTCGCTTCGGGCTAATAGATGTAGGCGTACCCCGCTGCATCTGCTGGAGGCCCGTCCGCACAACGGGCCTCCTTTCTTATTGGCGATGGCGCGACGGGATGGGGAACCTGCCGGTATGAAGACCGGCGCTACAAGACCGTTTGCTGGGTCCCGCAGTGATCAAAATGAGGCTGAGAAGTGGAGCGGCGGGAATCGTCACTCTGTTTCAATTGAGCAAGTCGCTTGTGCGGAACTGAAACTTTGGGATTGGCACGACGTATTTATATGCAGGAGATTTCTTATGCTCAATAAAACGACGATAAAAACCGTACTCATTGCAGGAGCGCTATTGATCGCAGTGGCAGCAGGAGGGCAGGAGCAAAGCCAGAAGAGTCGCGAGCAGGGCCGGATGTCCGGGATGGATATGGGAGACGCGCAGAAACAGGCGGCTAGTCCGGAAGCGCGCGCGGCGAATGACGCGATGTCCGGCAGCATGTCTGACCACGACATGGACATGGGAGCGCATATGTTCATGACGGATTTGCGTGCTGCGAATGAGGCGGATCAGAAACGTGCGGCGGAGATTTTGACTGAGCTGCGGCCGGCGATCGAGAAATACCGGGATTACAAAGTGGCGCTAGCGGAAGGTTTTCAGATCTTCTTTCCGAACGTCCCGCAGGAGCACTATCACTTCACAAATTACCGATATGGATTCGAGGCGCAGTTTGGGTTCAATGCGGAGCATCCGACGTCGCTGCTGTATAAAAAGGTGGGCGACGGCTATCAACTCGAAGGTGCGATGTACACGGCGCCGAAGCGGGCAACGGAGGAAGAGCTGAATGAGCGCGTGCCGTTGAGCGTGGCGCGGTGGCACAAGCACGTGAATTTCTGCATGCCGCAAAAAGGAACGGAATGGCAGCAGGTGAATTGGAAGCAGTTTGGGATGCGCGGGACGATTTCAACGGAAGCCGCGTGCGAGCAGGCTGGAGGCGTGTGGCGGCCGCAGGTTTTCGGGTGGATGGTGCACGTGTACCCATTCGAGAGCGATCCGGCGAAGATCTGGGCGCACTAGTGGCTATTGAAGCGGGTGTGCTTGCTCTTCGGCGGACGGAACGGCGCGGGCGCCGAAGCCGCTGACGATTGCAGCGCCGAGCGCGAACAGTAACCCGATCACAAAAACAAAAAATCCGAGCAGGGGAATCACTTCGAGCATCGACAGCGCAAAAATCCCCGCGAGCGTCCCGGGCACCGCCTTGAGGCCGGGGAATGCGACTCCCGCGACGAGCCGTCCGAGCCCGGTGGCGCCCACCGAACCGAGCACGGCCAGAATCAGAACGAGCAGTGTGTTCGCGGGAACTTCCGCGCGCCCCAGGTGCTCGCCCAGAGTTTCAAACCCCCAGGCGATAAAGAGCGCGACGACCCCGGTGACCAAGACCATGTTGGTGCGATTCCAGATTGTCCAGCCGGTGTTGTTGACGCGTTTTTCGCGCAACAGCAAACAAGCCAGCCCGACGCAAACGAGATTTGTGACGATCAGAAAAGCAATGCCAAGCGCGGTGGGCCGATATTGTCCCGGGACAATCGCGTAGGGCGTCGAAACCGATTCCCGGTCGATTTTTCCACCACCGGTTTGCGTTACGTAACCGCCGATAGCCGCCGCGTGCCCGCGCAGTTCGCCGCTTGATTGCGATTCAATATGGCCGCCCATGGCCACGGCGTTTCCGTCAACCAGGCCGGAAATATAAATACTGCCGCCGATGGTCAGAACGTCGCCGGTGACATGCCCGCGAATGTGAACGTTGCAGCCGAAACATTGAACTACGTTCGCGGTACCATTGGGGCCGAAGTTGATGTCGTGGAAGAATTGTGCTCGATCTTCGGGATTTTTTTGTGATTGTTGCGCTGCGAGTGGAAAAGCGCAAAGGAACAAGAGCGGAATTAGAAGGATTCGCTTCCCGTGCAAACGTGGCTCCTTTGGTGTGCCGCAGATAATGACAGACTCGCGCGAGCACATCCATAGTGAAGCCAGACCCGCCCCGGCGAAGTCACCGGGGCGAATCCGCGATAGCAAATCTAGGTGCTGGCTTCGTGAGAGCTACTTTTTGGCGTGGGCGAAGTTTTCGGCTACTTGCGGCCAGTTGATCGTGTTCCACCAGGCCTCGATGTATTCGGGCCGGCGGTTTTGATACTTCAAGTAGTAGGCGTGTTCCCACACGTCGAGACCGAAAAATGCTTTGCCGCCGTCCATGATGGGATTGTCCTGGTTGGCGGACGATTCGATCACGAGCTTGCCATCGCGGAATAGCAGCCAGGCCCAGCCGGAACCGAAGCGGGTGGTGGCGGCTTGATTAAGCTTCGTTTTAAAATCCGCGAAGCTGCCGAACGCCGAAGTGATCGCGCTGGCCAGTTCGCCGGAAGGCTCGCCTCCGCCGCCCTTCTTCATAATTTTCCAGAACATCGAATGATTCATATGCCCGCCGCCATTGTTGCGGACGGCCGTGCGGATGTTCTCGGGCACTTTGTTAATCTGAGCGAGCAGTTCCTCAACGGAAAGCTTCTGAAGATCCGCCTGCCCTTCGAGAGCTTTGTTGAGATTGGTGACGTAAGCGCCGTGATGCTTGTCGTGGTGAATCTCCATCGTTTTCGCGTCGATGTACGGCTCGAGCGCGTCGAAAGCGTACGGCAAAGGCGGCAACGTGAAAGTCATCTGGGGAGCGGCTCCTTGTCCAGAAGTGGTGGTCATTGAAACTACCTCCTGATTTTCCTATCCTGCCTCATAATTATACGCGCCTCGGCGGGCGCAACGGTATACGTCCTCATATTTAATCTGGAAGCGATTTAGCGGCCATTTGCCATTTCAGGAAGACGAAGCGAAGGAGCGAAATTTGCCGGCTACTGAGCATGTAGAGAAACATTTCACCGCCACGGCCGCGGTGCGCGACATCGTGATTGGAATGTCGGACGGGCTAACGGTGCCATTCGCGCTGGCCGCGGGGCTTACGGGTGCAGCCGCGGTGTTGGCGAAAGGCACCGGGATCATCGTCACCGCCGGGCTCGCTGAGATTGCGGCGGGCTCGATCGCGATGGGATTGGGCGGTTATCTCGCGGCGAAAACCGATTCCGAGCACTACGCGTCCGAGCTCGACCGCGAATATCGCGAGACGGTGGAGCTGCCCGAAATCGAAACGGAAGAGGTGGCGAAAGTTTTTCGCGAGTATGGACTATCGCAAGAGCAAATGGCCCCCGTGGTGGACGCCATCATTTCGAATCAGAAGCGCTGGGTGGATTTCATGATGCGCTTCGAGTTGGGCCTGGAAGCGCCGGATCCGGCTCGTGCGGCGCGAAGTGCGGCAACGATTGCGGCGTCATATATCGTGGGCGGCCTGGTGCCGCTCGCGCCCTACATATTGATGAAGGAAGTGATGCCTGCGCTGTGGGTGAGCGTTGTGGTGACGCTCGCGGCACTTTTTGTTTTCGGCGCGATCAAGGGGCACTTCACGGGAGTGAAGCCCCTGCGAGGCGGATTGCAGACGGTGATCGTCGGCGGGCTGGCTGCGGCGGCGGCGTTTCTAATCGCAGAATATGGCGTGCCTCTCTTGTATCGAATCGGGACAATGATTCGGAGCTAACTGTCGACGCACAGCACTGAGAATGGAGAGGCCGTCAGCAGTCGCAAAACTATGCTAAATCCCGACATGGACAACATCGCCCAGCTTAATCGTCTTAAGTGCCTCGGCGCAGGCTGGGAAGAGTCGGCTCAGTTCCCGAAGACGATTCGATCTCGCAAAGATCACCATGATGGCAATTCTGCGTCCTCGGAGGTTCTGTTGATAGGTGAGATTTGTGTCCAACGTCACAAATACTTCAAACGCTGTTTCGGCAAGGCTTAGAAGCTGACAAATTTCTATCGAAGGTGAGAGATAAGGCTAGAACGCGCTTCTTCAATGGCCGCTATTGCCAGTTCGCGGGCTACGCTGGGATATTGCTCAAGAAATTCGTCGAGCGTCGAGCCACCTTCCAAATAATCGATCAGCACCTTGAACGGAACCCGAGTTCCGCGAAAGACGGGTTCCCCACCAAGAATATTTGGATCTTTGATTACGGCGCTTTGCATATTCGAAATCACTTGTAAAGCTAGAGTGTAGCAGCCCAAGGCGTGAGCAGGAAGGCTGCTCTCTTACTGTTTGTCCTTTGCCGCCGGGACCGGTGCGGTTTTTGGCATCCAGTACCCGGGATCTTCGGCTGTAAAAGCTCTCGGCATGTGGCTAAGCAGCGGATTGACGACGTAGATGTTCGTTTCGATCGAGTCGTAAGCCGAGCGCGCGATTTCCTGCAGGCGCTGCTCGACGGCTGCCCCGGCCGCTTCCATCGCGGGCGCGCGGCGTGCTGCCGCATCATCTTCGTCCTTCAATGAACTGAGCGCCGTGAGCATCAAGTAACACGGCACCGGGACGCCCGAGTGCACCGCATAGATCACCCATGGCGGACTGCGTGCGACTTTCTCATAGGCTGATGCGATGCTCTTCGCGGCTTCTGCGAACTCGCCTTCGTGGCCCGGCCGAATGTGAAAGACCGTCACCTGAAGCATGCGCATTTTCGCGAAGTTAATGCTGTCGGCGCGAGAACCCAGAGGATCGACCCGTTCGGCTATAAAATTCGAGACGTTCGAGGTATTTTCCGCCAGCAAACGGTCTTGCAGACCGGCAAGTTCGGGATGGGCCGCAACACCTGCAGCCACGCCGGCCCCCATTTTTTCAAGATCGCCGAATGAGTCGCCAAAATTCAAGGAGAAGCTTTCGTCGGGGCCCGTGATGGACTTCATTTCAATCCAGTAGGCAGGAATGTTAAGGCGCTCGTAGTCGTCGCGAATGTTCGCCAACATGCCGTCGTAAGCTGCGTCGCGACCCGGCTTGAGCCGCTCGTGAACTACATTGATGTACCGTGGCGGCGAACCAGCGGAATGGGCGGAGGCCGAATTTTCCTGCGCGCGAATAAGTGCGTGAGGCAAAAAACAAAAAGCCAGCACAGCGATGTTTGCTGTGCCGGCTGGAAGAAATCTGCTCGTTTTCATGGGCGGCTCATCTAAAAGCAAACGAGATTTCGGGTCGCAATGCTACTTAGTAATCGTTGGCGGAGCCTTCGAGGAAAGCTCGGAGTTTGCGCGAGCGCGACGGGTGGCGCAGCTTGCGCAGGGCTTTGGCTTCGATTTGGCGGATGCGCTCGCGAGTGACAGCGAATGACTGGCCGACTTCTTCGAGCGTGTGCTCGCTTCCATCGTCCAAGCCGAAACGCATCTTGATTACTTTTTCCTCGCGCGGCGTGAGCGTCTTCAGCACAGAGGAGGTTTGTTCCTTCAGGCTCAAATTGATCACTGCGTCGGAAGGCGAGACGACGGCCTTGTCCTCGATGAAATCGCCCAGATGCGAATCTTCTTCTTCGCCGATGGGAGTTTCGAGCGAGATCGGCTCCTGGGCGATTTTTAGAATCTTCCGGACTTTTGCGACCGGAATATCCATGCGCTTGGCGATTTCTTCCGAAGTGGGCTCGCGGCCGAGTTCCTGGACAAGTTGGCGCTGGGTGCGGACGAGCTTGTTGATCGTCTCGATCATGTGCACCGGGATGCGGATGGTGCGAGCCTGGTCGGCGATGGCGCGGGTGATGGCCTGGCGAATCCACCATGTGGCGTACGTGGAAAACTTGTAGCCGCGACGCCATTCAAATTTGTCCACGGCTTTCATCAAGCCGATGTTGCCTTCCTGAATCAGGTCGAGGAACTGCAAACCGCGGTTCGTATATTTCTTCGCGATGGAAACGACGAGGCGAAGGTTCGCTTCGATTAATTCTTTCTTGGCTTGCTCGGCTTCCGCTTCGCCACGAAGAATCACCTGAAGGGCGCGCTTCAGTTCGGTGGGGCTCACTTCGCTGGCGATTTCGATTTCGCCGAGTTCCTGGCGGCGGGCGCGAAGATCTTTGCGCGCTTCGGCCTGGACGTCGGCTTTGGAGGCTTCGACGCGGCGCTCGAGCTTGACGATTTCGCGTTCGAGGAAATGGACGCGCTCGACGGTCTGGCGGATTTTGTCGATGAGGCGCTTCTTTTCGAGCGGATTGAAATCGAGCTCGCGGAAGCGGCGGGACATCTCGACGCGTGTGCGGCCGAGCGCATAGCGCGCGCGCAGATAGGGGCGCTTCTTGGAGCGCGGAACTTTCTCGAGTTTTTGAGCCTGCTTCATCGCCACGAGGTAG